>Ga0207773_100216_pt1 | contig 40624 bp, 40 predicted proteins | sample TtaePargueraPR_2_FD_187281 | JGI IMG/M metagenome (GOLD analysis project Ga0207773, IMG submission 187281) | Aerobic enrichment media microbial communities from Bioluminiscent Bay, La Parguera, Puerto Rico - Tt and M1 (3) (SPAdes) | ecosystem: Environmental > Aquatic > Marine > Unclassified ...
GACATCGCTCATATTTGACTTCCCTTTTTAGAAATCGACGTTTCGTTTCGCTTCTTATTGGCGCAAAGCCAAATCATCAAGCGCACAATTGGTTTGCACAGGGGCAATGTAAGCGGCCTTCTGGGCGCCCGCAAGGCGGGCCGGCAAGATCGACCGGGGCGCGGGGTACCATGTTTTATCCGCCATAGCCAGTCGCAATTGCCAAGGTTTCCAAGGCTTTTGCCCCAATTCAGATCATGGCCATGCCGCCATTGACGTTCAGCGTGTGGCCGGTGATGTAGGCCGCCGCGTCGCTGGCGAGGAAGACGGCGCAACCCGCCACCTCCTGCGCCGTGCCCAGGCGGCCGGCCGGCACGCCCGAGAGGATCGACTCGCGCTGCTTGTCGTTGAGCTCGTCGGTCATGGCCGAGGCAATAAAGCCCGGCGCGATGGAATTGACAGTGATATTGCGGCTTGCCACCTCGTAGGCCAGCGCCTTGTTCATGCCGATCAAGCCGGCCTTGGAAGCGGCATAGTTGCCCTGCCCCGGATTGCCCATGACACCAACCACCGAGGAAATGCCGATGATGCGGCCCCAGCGCGCCTTCATCATGCCGCGCAGCACGGCGCGATTGAGGTGGAAGGCGGCGGTGAGGTTGACGGCAATGACGTCGTCCCATTCCTCGTCCTTCATGCGCATGAAGAGATTGTCACGCGTCATGCCGGCATTGTTGACCAGGATGTCGACGCCCCCCATGGCCGCCTCGGCATTGGGGATCAGCTTGTCGACCTCATCGAGCCTGGAGAGGTTGGCGGGCAGGATCAGGCAGTCCTTGCCGATCTCGCTGGCCGTATCTTCCAGTGCGCCGACACGTGTGCCGGAGAGAGCAACTGTGGCGCCCGCCGCGGCCAGCGCCTTGGCAATTTCGCGACCGATGCCGCCGCTGGCGCCCGTCACAAGAGCGCGTTTACCAGAAAGATCAAACATTTAGGTCTCCTCCGGGGAGAAAGCGATTCAAGCGCTTCAGACTTTGATTCAGGGGATTCAGGCGCCCAACTGGGCGACGAATGCATCGATATCGGCAGGCGTGTTGACGGCCTGGGCGGTAGCGTCGGGTGCAATGCGCTTGGCCAGGCCGGTCAGCACCTTGCCCGAGCCCAGTTCAACCAGATTGGCAACGCCACCAGCAGTGGTCAGCCAGGTGACGCTCTCGGTCCAGCGCACAACGCCAGTGACCTGCTCGACAAGGCGCTGGCGGATTTCCGCGGGATCAGAAATCGGGGCGGCAAGCACGTTTGCGACCAGAGGCACGACCGGTGCCTTCATTTCAACTTCAGCGAGGGCCGCTGCCATGGCCTCGGCGGCCGGCTGCATGAGCGAACAATGAAACGGGGCGCTGACCGGCAACAGCAGGGCCCGCTTGGCGCCCTTGCCCTTGGCGATTTCAACGGCCCGCTCAATGGCCGAGGTGGCGCCCGAGATAACAACCTGCCCCGGCGCATTGTCATTGGCGACGGCACAGACCTCGCCCTGTGTGGCCTCCTCGGCCACGGCCTGGGCCGTTTCGAGATCGAGGCCGAGCAAGGCGGCCATGGCGCCATGTCCGACCGGCACCGCCTTCTGCATGGCCTGGCCACGAGTGCGCAGCAGGCGCGCCGCATCGGCCAGGCTGAACGTGCCGGCAGCACAAAGCGCCGAATACTCGCCCAGCGAGTGGCCCGCGACATATTTGGCGTGATCCTTGATCGACACGCCGCGCGCCTCGAGCACGCGGATGACCGCCATGCTGACAGCCATGAGCGCCGGCTGGGCGTTTTCGGTCAGGCGCAGAATATCCTCGGGCCCCTCGAACATGGTCGCCGACAGGCGCTCGCCCAGGGCCTCGTCGACTTCATGAAAGACCGCCCGCGCCTCGGGAAAATCATGCGCAAGATCCTTGCCCATGCCAACGGCCTGGCTGCCCTGACCGGGGAAAGTGAAAGCGGAAATGGACATGTTCGATCCCTTTTCGAGCCAATGTGACAAGCCGCGCGCGGCCTGTCCAGTTGCGCCGGGTTTGAGCGGGTGTGTGTGGCGGAGTCAAGGCGGATTGGAGATGCCGCGCAAAGCAACTCTGGAACTGACGTGACGCCAAGCCCTTCAGAGGAACGGGCCTACTTGCAATTCTTCACCCAGTAAGCATTGTCGCATCCCCACGGAACGGGCAAGAAATGCAAGACGATTTCGAAAAAGCAGATCATATGTCCGAAGATTACCTGGCACATAGCAGCTTGCTTGCGGCCCTGCCCGGAGGCCAGTCCCTGATAGATCATTGTGGATCCGCACCAACTTTCCACGACGCAATTGTGCAGGAAATGCGCTTCCTGACGTCCGGAGACAGCCTCTTACAATTACAGCCTCTTACAATTATGGATGCCCGACTCAGCAGCCGGAATTGTCGTGAGATTTGAACTGTCGATGATCCTCGATCTCAACCTTGACTTCTTTCAGGGGAACATCCTGTTCGAGCTTCTGCTCCGACGCCCCACCCTTCGTCGAGACCGGGTAAACTATTTTCGCGATCCCCCGATGACTACCGACCTGGAGTTTGGGCTCGACTCCACATGGGGAGTCGGTGGGTTTCTGGTGGCGAGAGGGGTCCAAGTCCGATGGGACCATGCCTAGGTACCGTCCTGACCCTTGCCTTCTTCCCCTGTTTCCCCTATAGCCGCGCCAGCAATTCGTTTGGCCGGGGGCTGAACGGAGGGTTTATGCATTGCATAGACAGGGTCCGGCGGACCCGGCCTCCCGTGTTCCCGCTCTTTGCAAGACTGCTTTGACGCCTTTCCGGCTTCGAAGGGGCTCCGCGCCAGACAAATGCTGAGTAGCAACTCGAAAGGAAGGCGCATCAATGGCCCTTTACGAACACATCTACCTCGCTCGCCAGGACGTTTCCCAGCAGCAGGTCGAGGAACTGACCGCACAGCTCTCCGAGATTCTCGGCCAGGGCGGTGGCAAGGTGACCAAGAACGAATATTGGGGCCTCAAGGGTCTCTCCTACCGCATCCGCAAGAACCGCAAGGCGCACTACACCCTGCTCAACATCGAAGCGCCGGCTGCCGCCGTTGCCGAAATGGAACGCCAGATGCGCATCAATGAAGACATCCTGCGCTTCATGACCGTGCGCGTCGACGAGCTGGAAGAAGGCCCGTCCGCGATGATGCAGAAGCGCGACCGTGACGACCGCGAAGGTGGCCGTGGTGGCTTCTCCGGCGAACGCCGTCCGCGCCGCTTCTAAGACAAGGAACGATACAAAATGGCTATCAAAGACCTTACCACTTCCCAGGCCCGCCGCCCGTTCCAGCGTCGTCGCAAGACCTGCCCGTTCTCCGGCGAGAACGCGCCCAAGATCGACTACAAGGACGTGCGCCTGCTTTCGCGTTACGTCTCGGAGCGCGGCAAGATCGTGCCGAGCCGCATCACCGCCGTTTCGGCCAAGAAGCAGCGTGAACTGGCCCGTGCCATCAAGCGCGCCCGCTTCATCGGCCTGATGCCCTACGCCGTGCAGTAAGCTCGCCGGCTTCTTGCCACTCACCGCAAGGTGAAACGCTGGGGAAGCGAATGGTTCGCTTCTCCTAACCGCCCCAGAGGCGGGACAGCCAAAGGAAAAAGACATGAAAGTCATTCTGCTCGAACGCGTGGGCCGCACCGGTACCATCGGTGACGAAGTCAACGTCAAGGACGGCTTTGCCCGTAACTTCCTGCTGCCCCAGGGCAAGGCCCTGCGCGCCACGGAAGCCAACCGCAAGAAGTTCGAAAACGAACGTGCCCATATCGAACAGCGCAATGAAGAGCGCCGCAATGCCGCAGCCGGCATTGCCGAGGGTCTGAACGGCCATGCCGTCATCATGATCCGTCAGGCCGGCGAAACCGGCCAGCTCTATGGTTCGGTCGCTGCCCGCGACATCGTCGACGCGCTGGCCAAGGACGGTTTTACCGTCCAGCGCAACCAGGTCGACCTTGCCGATCCGATCAAGACCGTGGGCGTGCACAGCGTCGCCCTCTCGCTGCACCCTGAAGTGGCCGTCGAGATCACCGTCAATGTTGCCCGTTCGGAAGACGAAGCCGAGCGTCAGGCCGCAGGTGAAGACGTCTCGGTCCACACCTTCGAGGCCGATGAAGACGGCGACTTTGCCGCCGGCCAGCAGGACGCGGCTTCGGACGACCGTTTCGAAGAGTAGTCCTGGTTCAAGGACCAGAATTGAAGGCCGGGCCCAGCGCCCGGCCTTTGCTTTTGAGGGGTATTGGGTCAGAATCGGCTGACCGTGCCGTGAGTCCATATGTGCAACCGGCCCGGGACAAATTCCCCGTTGTCCACAGAGTTCACAGGGGCCATCAGGGAAACATTAACCCTGGTCCAGCTAGCCCAAGACTCAGCGTCAAAATGCATGGTTAAGAAAGGTTAACTCCCCGCAGGAACCGTCATGGCCGAGATCGCACGCCTTCACCCCGCCGAAGACAAAGCCTTTCGCGTCGCGCCGCATAATGTGGATGTGGAGCAAGCCCTCCTGGGCGCCATCCTGATCAACAATGACGCCTTCTACCGCGTCGCCGATTTCCTGCTGCCCGAGCATTTTTACGAGCCCATTCACCGCGACATCTACGAACTGGCCGGCAAGATCATCCGCGCCGGCAAGGCGGCGGAGCCGGCGACGCTCAAGACCCACCTGCCCGACCAGCTCCTGCCCGACGTCACAATGATGCAGTATCTCTCGCGTCTGGCGGCAGAGGCGACGACCGTCCTCAATGCCGGAGATTATGGCCAGGCCATCTATGACCTGGCCATCCGCCGGAACCTGATCATGGTGGGCGAGGAAATGGTCTCGGTCGCCTATGACAGCGATGTCGAGATGACCCCGGTCAAGCAGATTGAGAAGGTCGAGGGCGAACTGTTCCAACTGGCCGAAAAGGGCCGGTATGACGGCGGTTTCCAGGCCTTCGGCACCGCGCTCAATGCCTCCATCCAGATGGCCGGCGAAGCCTTTCAGCGCGACGGGGGCCTGAGCGGCGTTGCTACCGACCTGCACGATCTCGACCGGCAGATGGGCGGCCTGCAGCGCTCTGACCTGATCATCCTGGCCGGCCGCCCGGCCATGGGCAAGACCTCGCTTGTGACCAATATCGCCTACAATGTCGCCAAGAACTGGCGCGGCGATGTCACGCCGGACGGACACTCCAAGACCGTCAATGGCGGGATCGTCGGCTTTTTCAGCCTGGAAATGAGTTCCGAACAGCTCGCCACACGTATTCTGGCCGAGCAGGCGGAGATTTCCTCATCCGACATTCGCCGCGGCCGCATCCACGACAATCAGTTCGCCAAGCTGGTTGATGTCTCCAACGTCATGAGCAAGGTGCCGCTCTATATTGACGATACCGGTGGCATCTCAGTGGCCCAGCTGGCTGCCCGCGCCCGGCGCCTGAAACGGCAAAAAGGGCTCGATCTGCTGATCGTCGACTATTTGCAGCTGTTGTCCGGGTCTTCCACGGCCTCCAGCCAGAACCGCGTACAGGAACTGACCGAGATCACCACAACCCTGAAAGCGCTTGCCAAGGAGCTCGAAGTTCCGGTGATCGCGCTGTCCCAGCTGTCCCGACAGGTGGAAGCGCGCGACGACAAGCATCCGCAATTGGCCGATTTGCGCGAATCGGGGTCTATCGAGCAGGACGCGGACGTGGTTCTGTTCGTGTATCGTGAAGAATACTATCTCAAGAACAAGGAACCCAAAGAGGGCACGCCGGAGCATCTGACCTGGCAGGGCGAAATGGAAAAGGTGCATGGCAAGGCGGAAGTGATCATCGCCAAGCAGCGCCACGGCCCCACCGGCACCGTGCAGTTGAGCTTCGAGGCGCAATTTACCCGCTTTGGTAACCTTGCTCGGGCAGACTACCTGCCTGAACGCATGGAATAGGCATGGCGCTGACTTCTGGCCTTGGCGGCCAATTGAGCATCGATCTGGGGGCCTTGGCCCGGAACTGGCGGGCCCTGGACAAGGTGAGCGCCGGTGCGCTGACCGCTGCGGTGGTCAAGGCGGACGCCTATGGCATTGGCATCGACAAGGCTTCCAAGGCGCTGCACGCGGCGGGGGCGCGCTTTTTCTTCGTGGCAACGCCCGATGAAGGCATGGCGGTCCGCGCAGCGGTGCCGGATGCGCATATCTTTATTCTCTATGGGCTCTATCCGGGCGCAGCCAACCTCTACATCCGGCAGAACCTGATGCCGGTTCTGTCCTCCATGACGATGCTGGAGGAGTGGTTGGCCAAATGCATCGAGCGCAATGAGGCCTATCCGGCCGCGTTTCACTTCGACACCGGCATCAACCGGCTGGGTTTCCGTCTCAACGAGGCAGGCCTTGTTCGCGAGGCAATAGAGAAGCTCGGTTATGCCCCGCAGATGGTCATGAGCCACCTGGCCTGCGCCGATACCCCGAACCACGAGAAGAACCGCACCCAATTGGCGCTGTTCGGTTCGGTCATGTCGCAATTCCCCGGCATTCCCGCGTCACTGGCCAATTCGGCCGGGCTGATGACAGGACGCGACTATCACTTCCAGATGGTCCGGCCAGGCATTGCGCTTTACGGCGGCCGCGCCGTCAATGGCCGGAAAAACCCGATGCAGCCGGTTGTCACCCTGCATGTGCCGATCCTGCAGGTGTCCGAGGCACGAACCGGCGAGGCCGTCGGCTATGGGGCAACCTATACGCTCAATCGCAACTCCAAACTGGCCATTCTCGGCTATGGCTATGCGGACGGTTTCCTGCGCTCGCTCTCGGGCACCAATCCCCGGCCGGGCGGAAAAGTCTTCATCCGCGGCAAGGCCTGTCCGGTGATCGGCCGGATTTCCATGGACCTGACCGTGGTTGATGTTACCGAGCTCGGCAGTGACCTGCCCATGCCCGGCGAAGGCGCTGAAGTTCTGGGCGCCAATATCGGCATAGACGACCAGGCCGATGCCGCCGGCACCATCGGCTATGAGATCCTCACCAGCCTCAAGGGGCGGTACAGCCGCAACTATGTCGGCGACGGGAATCTGCCGGAATAAAAAATAATCCCCGCTGTCGGTGGACGCGTCATAGTGCTCCCATCTCTCCCGCGACGGGCGGTCTGCAGCGACCAGATGCGGGAGGGAAAGCCGGGCGTGGGGCAGTCGCGTGCAGCCATGGTCTGGGGGTCGGTCGGTGAGAGTTCGTGCCTGCTATCGGGCTTTTGAGCGATAGCTGAAGGCGGGTGCCCAAGGGGCGGTCGCGCCGGACAGCCTTCCAAGTTACCCCCTATCGAGAAATCCCGGCGTTCCCGAGACGGCTTTCGTCTCAGTTTTTTAGTTTCAGGGGCGATCGCCGTCTCGGGACTCCGCTCTTTTCGTGCAACCGCGAGGCAACCTGGCCGGGCGGCGCAAAGTTGCGCCATCTGTTCCCATTTCGTTCTTGCCCTGCCATGAGCATGGCTGCTAATGTTCCCCGTACTCAGCGTTCGGATTCGACTTGGCCAGCTCTCCGCCCTTCTTTGCCATCCTGCTGCGCGCCATCGGTCCGGTGACCCACCGGCTGATGAGCATGGCGCAGTGGCGTGAGGCGTCGGAGGCTGCCGGGTTCATCGCGCCGGAAACGCTGGTCAACACCGGCAACATGACTGCCCGGTTCGATGGAACGGCCGCGACTGCGCGTGACGCAATGGGGCCGGTACTGCGCAGCTTCGGGCTGGGCGATAATGTCGCGCCCATTGTCCGAACCCCGACGCAGATGAAAAAACTGCTCAAGGCCGATCCCATTTCGGACGCCGCCCGCGAGCGCCCCGCCGAGACTGGCGTCTATTTCTTCGCTGCGCCCAGGCCCGATTTCGAGTGGATCGGGGACCATGATGGGCCCGAGATCATCCACATCGTAGCAAACCATCTGGTGGTGGACTTTTCGCAGGACGTCGCCAAATCGGGCAGGCTGATCCGGAAAATCGACAAGCTCTGCGGCCTGAACACGGCGCGAAACTGGAACACGACGCGCAAGCTGGCAGAGCGCCTGATCGCGCGTGAGAAAGAGTAAGCGTGGCCAAGAACCGTTCTCAATTCGTCTGCCAGTCCTGTGGCGCCGTCTCCTCCCGCTGGCAGGGACGCTGTGACGCCTGCGGTGAGTGGAACACCATTGTCGAAGAAATCGTGGATTCCGGGGTCGGTGCCGGTCCCAAGTCCGCCAAGGCCAGTGGCCGGCCGGCCAATCTGGTGCCGCTTTCGGGCGAGACTGAAAGCGCCGCGCGTGTCGTGACCGGCTTTGCCGAGCTGGACCGGGTAACCGGCGGCGGCTTCGTCAAGGGCTCGGCCCTGTTGGTCGGTGGCGATCCGGGCATTGGCAAGTCGACCCTGCTGCTGCAGTCGGCAGCAGCGCTGGCCAAGCAGGGCAAGCGCGTCATCTATGTCTCGGGCGAAGAGGCGGTGGCACAGGTGCGCCTGCGCGCCCAAAGGCTTGGCCTGGGGGAAGCCGGCGTGCTGCTGGCCGCCGAAACCAATGTCGAGATCATTCTGGCCACGCTGGAGAATGGTCCAGCGCCGGATCTGGTCATCATCGATTCCATCCAGACCCTGTGGACCGACCGTGTCGACTCGGCCCCCGGCACGGTCACCCAGGTCCGCACCTCGGCCCAGGCACTGACCCGCCTGGCAAAGAAAAGCGGGGCAGCTGTTGTCCTGGTCGGCCATGTCACCAAGGACGGGCAGATTGCCGGGCCCCGCGTCGTCGAGCACATGGTCGATGCCGTGCTCTATTTCGAGGGCGACAGCAGCCACACCTTCCGCATCCTGCGCGGGGTGAAGAACCGTTACGGCGCGACCGACGAGATCGGCGTCTTTGCCATGACCGAACGGGGCCTGGAGCAGGTGGCCAATCCGTCGGCCCTGTTCCTTGATCAGCGCGACAAGGACGCGGCCGGTTCGGCAGTCTTTGCCGGGATGGAGGGCACGCGGCCGATCCTGATTGAAATTCAGGCGCTGGTAGCCCCCTCCCCGCTGGGCACGCCGCGCCGGGCCGTAGTGGGCTGGGATTCGTCCCGCCTCTCCATGGTGCTGGCGGTGCTCGAAACGCGTTGCGGGGTCCGCATCGGTGCCAATGACATTTATCTCAACGTCGCTGGCGGGCTGAAGATCAACGAGCCAGCGGCCGATCTGGCCGTGGCTGCGGCACTGATTTCGTCGCTGACCGGCGCGCCCCTGCCCGCCGATGCTGTCTATTTCGGCGAGATATCGCTGGCCGGTGGCGTGCGCCCCGTGGTGCATGGCGCGTTGCGCCTGCGCGAAGCCGAAAAGCTTGGCTTTGGCTCGGTGGTGACCGGCAAGCTGGGCAAGGCGGATCGCAATGGCAATCTGGAGGTCACCGAATATGCGCAATTGAGCGACATGGTCAGCCGCATTGCCGCGCGCGGCAAGCGTCCCATGCCCGAGCCAGAACCGGAGAGCTGGTAAACAAATGGTTTCGGCAAGATCGTGGGGACGGAACACCGCTAGGCTTGGCACGGCGCATCAAAGCCGTTAAAGGTCCAGCAAAAGCCGGGGCGGCAAGACAACAGGGCAAAGACATATGCTGACTGCGTTCGACGTTGGTGTGGGTGTGCTGGTGCTGATTTCAGCAATCCTGGCCACGGCGCGGGGGCTGACCCGCGAAGTACTGTCTCTGGCGACCTGGGCCGGCTCCGCCGCCATCGCCGTCTATATGTGGCAGTATCACCCCGACATCGCCCGGCAATACATTGCCGAACCTGTGGTGGCCGACATCGCCACTGTGGTGGTGACCTTTATTGTTGCCCTGATCGTGCTGCACCTGCTCACAATGCGTATTGCCGATTTTGTGGTCGACAGCCGCATCGGGCCGATCGACCGGACATTGGGCTTTGTGTTCGGCGTGCTGCGCGGCATTCTGATCGCCATTGTCATTACCATTTTTGGCATCTGGCTGCTGGGCTCCAACCTGCCGGAATGGGCGAGCAATGCCCAGTCGCTGCCCTATCTGCGCGACATGGGCAACACGTTGATCTCCATGCTGCCCGAAGGCCTGGAGCAGCAGGTGACCGATATTCTTCAGGGTGGCGGCGCCAACCTGACCGAAGATCCGCAGGCCCCGGCCGCGCCGCTGGAAGGCGGCACGCCCGATCCAAGCATCGATGGAACCGTCGACCCGACCGATCCGGTGGTCGACCCGGCTCCCGAGGCCTGACGCCAAATGATTTCGGCGGGCAGCAGCGCACCCGCCGCAATCCTGCCGACCAAACATGTCATTGGTGGCCGGCAGGCAGATGCGCTATTTGCGAGCAGGCCCCAAATCGCATGGAGACCCCGGTGACCCATTGGAACGATGACGAGTTCGATCTCAATGGAGACACGCTGCACGAAGAGTGCGGCGTGTTCGGCATTTTGGGGCACGACGATGCCTCGACCCTGACCGCGCTCGGGCTACATGCCCTGCAGCATCGGGGTCAGGAGGCAGCCGGCATCGTCAGTTTCGACGGGCGGCAGTTCTTCCAGGAAAAGCGCATGGGGCTGGTGGGCGACCACTACACCGACCCTGCCGTTCTCGCCAAACTACCGGGGCATATCTCGATCGGCCACACCCGCTACTCGACCACCGGCGAGGTTGCCCTGCGCAATGTGCAGCCGCTGTTTGCCGAGTTGGAAGCGGGCGGCATCGCCATCGCCCATAATGGCAATTTCACCAATGGCCTGACGCTGCGCCGACAGATCATCGCCACCGGCGCCATCTGCCAGTCGACCTCGGACAGCGAGGTGGTGCTGCACCTGATTGCCCGTTCGCGCCATTCCTCCACGGCTGACCGCTTCATCGACGCCATAAGGCAGATGGAAGGCGGCTATGCCATGCTGGCCATGACCCGTACCAAGCTGATTGCTGCGCGCGATCCGGTCGGCATCCGGCCGCTGGTGATGGGCGAGCTGGATGGCAAGCCGATCTTCTGCTCGGAGACGTGTGCGCTGGACATTGTCGGTGCCAAATATGTGCGCGACGTCGAAAACGGCGAAGTCATCATCTGTGAAATCCAGCCGGATGGCTCGATCAGCATCGAGGCCCGCAAGCCGGCCCATCAGGTCGCCGAACGCCCCTGTCTGTTCGAATATGTCTATTTTGCCCGCCCTGACAGCATGGTCTCGGGGCGCAGCGTCTATACGGCGCGCAAGAATATGGGCATGAACCTGGCCAAGGAAGCGCCGGTCGAGGCCGACGTCATCGTGCCGGTGCCCGATGGCGGCACGCCGGCGGCCATCGGCTATGCGCAGCAAAGCGGCATCCCGTTCGAACTCGGGATCATCCGCAACCACTATGTGGGCCGGACTTTCATCGAGCCGACCCAGCAGATCCGTGCCTTTGGCGTGCGCCTCAAGCACTCGGCCAACCGGGCCGAAATCGCCGGCAAGCGCGTGGTGCTGGTGGACGATTCCATCGTGCGCGGCACGACCTCGGTCAAGATCGTGCAGATGATCCGCGAGGCCGGTGCCACCGAAGTTCATATCCGGGTGGCCAGCCCGATGATTTTCCATTCGGATTATTACGGTATCGACACGCCGGACCCCGACAAGCTGCTGGCCAACCAATATGCGGACCTGGACGAGATGTGCCGCTATATCGGCGCGGATTCGCTGGCCTTCCTGTCGATCGACGGACTTTACGAGGCCGTGGGTGGCAAGAAGCGTGATCCCAAGGCGCCGCAATTCACCGACCACTATTTCACCGGCGACTATCCGACGCAGTTGACCGATCTGCACGGGCGCACGATGAGCGATCCCAAGCAGATTTCGCTGCTCAAGGAAGCGGGTTGATGACTGACAATACCGAACTGGCCGGCAAGGTCGTCCTGGTCACCGGCGCATCGCGCGGCATCGGCTATGCGGCTGGTATCGAGGCGGCCCGGCGGGGCGCCCATGTGATCGCCGTAGCGCGCACAGTGGGGGGGCTGGAAGAGCTTGACGACGCCATTCAGGCCGAAGGCGGCTCCACAACGCTGGTTCCACTGGACCTGCGCGATGGTGATGCCATCGACCGGCTGGGTGCGGCGATCTTCGAGCGCTGGGGGCATTTGGACGGGCTGGTGGCCAATGCGGGGCAATTGGGCGTGTTGAGCCCGGTGGCCCATATCAAGCCGGATGATTTTGACAAGGTTCTGGCGGTCAACGTCACGGCGAACTATCGCTTGCTGCGCTCGCTCGATGTGCTGCTGCGCCAGTCTGAGGCAGGCCGTGCCGTCTTCGTTTCATCCGGTTCGGCACGCTCTGCCCGCCCCTATTGGGGGCTCTACGCGGCCAGCAAGGCGGCGCTCGATGCGCTGGTCAAATCCTATGCGGGCGAAATTGCCAGCACCAATGTGCGGGCCAATGTGTTCTACCCAGGCGTGGTCCGCACCGCCATGCGCGCCAAGGCGATGCCGGGCGAGGATCCCAATACGCTTCCGACCCCTGCAGAGGTGGTCCCGAAGCTGATCGACATGCTCAGCCCCGGCCTCGATGAGAATGGACGCCTGTTCGATGTCGGAACGGGCGCGTTCGAAGACATCTGAACCATGGTCGAACTACGCGCCTACCGCCCCGAAGATCTTGATGCGCTTTATGCGATCTGCCTGCAGACCGGCAACGCCGGCCAGGACGCGACGGCGCTGCATTCCGATCCGCAATTGGTCGGCCACCTCTATTCGGCCCCCTATGGCGTTCTGGAGCCAGGCAATGTGTTTGTCGCGACCGATGACGACGGGGTCGCGGGCTATATCGTGGGCACCCACGACACCAGGCAGTTCGCCGAGAGGCTGGAACGGAACTGGTGGCCGGAACTGCGCGAGCGCTATGCTGACATCTCGGGCATGACCGAGGCCGATCTGCATCGCATCGCTGCGATCAAACGACCGCCGGCGACGCCGGCCGATCTCGTGGCGCGCTATCCGGCCCATATCCATATGAACCTGCTCCCTCGCCTGCGCGGACAGCGCGTCGGCAGCCGCCTGCTCGACATGTGGGTTGAGCAGGCTAGGTCCGCGGGCGTCAGCGGCATTCATCTGGGGGCCAGCGATACCAATAGCGGTGGCATCGCCTTCTGGACCCGCAGCGGTTTCACGCCCGTGCGAGAAGAGCCGGGCGTGGTCTGGTTCGGAATGGACCTTTAGGGCGTCGCCTGAGGTGCAATGGGCGTCACCAGCACCTTGTCGATGCGGTGCCCGTCCAGGTCCAGCACCTCGAAGCGCCAGCCGTCCTGCTCAAAGCTTTCGCCAACCTTGGGCAGGTGATTGATCTGCGCCAGCACGAAACCGGCAACGGTCTCATAGCGCGCGTCCTTGGGCACCGGCACATTGAAGCGCTCGGCAAAGTCGTGGACCGGCATCCAGCCTGCAATCAGCCATGACCCGTCCTGGCGCTGGGTGATCGCCGGTTCATCGCCGGGCTCTTCGTTATAGATGCCGGTAATCACCTCCAGCACGTCGCCATAGGTGATGATGCCTTCAAAATGGCCGTATTCATCCACGACCAGCGCCATCTGCGCGCGCGCCGAGCGCATGGATTCGACGACATCGAGCGCGTCGGCATGTTCCATGACCACCGGCACCGGTTTGACCAGGGCACGCAGATCCGGCTGTTCCCCAGCCGCCAGGGCAGGCAGAAGATCGGACTGTGCCAAAACGCCGATGATGGAATCTGCATCACCTTCCTGCACCAGCACCTTGGTGTGCGAGGTTTCGAGGATGATCTTGAGGTTGTCCTCGTAGCTGTCTTCCAGATCGATCAGCACGACATCGAGCCGTGGGGTCATGATGCCCCGCGCCGAGCGGTCGGCCAGGCGCATGACGCCCGAGATCATCGAATGCTCTTCATGTTCCAGGATGCCGGCGGTGGTCGCGTCGGCAATGATCGAGCGGACCTCTTCCTCGGTCACAGAGTTTTCTGTCTGCCCACTTTGACCCAACAGGCGAAGCACCAGCTTGCCGGTGACGTCGAGCAGCCAGACGATTGGCGAGCCTACCAGCGCCAAAAGCGCCATGGGCTGGGCCACACGCGCCGCAACCCCCTCCGGGTTGCGCAATGCAATCTGCTTGGGGACAAGCTCACCCAGAATAAGTGAAGCATAGGTGATGAGCACCACCACGACACCAACGCCCGCGACATCGGCAACGCTGCCAGCAATGCCGATTTCTCTGAGCCAGGCCGTGAGCCGCAGGCCCAGCGTGGCGCCAGAGAAGGCGCCCGAGAGAATGCCGACAAGGGTGATGCCGATCTGCACTGACGAGAGGAACTTGCCCGGCTCCTCGGCCAGGCGCATAGCCGTTGCCGCGCCCAAGTCACCCTGTTCTGCCATGACCTTGAGACGGGCCGGCCGGGAGGAGACAACGGCCAGTTCCGACATGGCCAAAGCGCCGTTGACCAGAATCAGCACGACAACAATGAGAATTTCTGTAAGCAAGACAGTGCACTATTGGCACGCCGCGACCAATGGCGGGGTGCTCTATCGGGCGCATCATAGGGCAAGGCGGCCAGAGGTAAACAGGCGTCGGCGGCATGCCCCCGTGCCGATGCTCACATCGGGCTATTTCTTGTCGACATAGGGGTTTTTGCCGCCGCGCAGCCACAGGCGGATGGGCGTGCCCTTCATGTCGAATGCCTCGCGCAGGCCGTTGACCAGATAGCGCTGGTAGGACGCCGGGACGGCATCGGGGCGCGAGGAGAAGATGATGAAGCTGGGCGGCCGGGTCTTGGCCTGGGTCATGTAGCGCAGCTTGAGGCGGCGGCCGGAAACTGCCGGGGGCGGATGCCCTTCGATCATGCCGGCCAGCCAGCGATTGAGCCTTGAAGTGGAAACATGGGCGTTCCAGCTCCGCTCGATTTCGAAGATGGCGTCCATCAGCCGGTCGATATTCTTGCCGGTCAGGCCCGACAAGGTTACCAGCGGTACGCCGCGCAGCTGCGGCAACAGGCGTTCACAGGCCTCGCGCAGCTCGGACAGAGCCTTGTTCTTGTCCTCGATCAGATCCCATTTATTGAGCGCGATGACCATTGCGCGGCCCTCGCGTTCCACCAGATCAGCCAGGGCCAGATCCTGCTTTTCGAACGGAATTGTCGCGTCGAGCAACAAGACGACGACTTCGGCATATTGGATGGATCGCAGACTATCGCCGACGGCCAGCTTTTCCAGCTTCTCGGTGACGCGTGAGCGACGGCGGATGCCGGCGGTATCGACCAGATTGATCGTCCTCCCCTGCCATTCCCAGGGCACGAGAATACTGTCGCGGGTAATGCCGGCTTCGGGTCCGACCAGCACGCGATCCTCGCCCACCATGCGGTTGACCAAGGTCGACTTGCCCGCATTGGGGCGACCGACAATGGCCACGTTGAGAAAGCGACGCGGGTTCCAGCGCAGGGTCGCGTCCTCACCCTCGCCTTCGAGCATGTCGGGGGTGATATCGACATCGACGTCGGGCATGAAATCGAGATTGTCGGCAGCCTCGTCCGCGAGGGCAGCTTCCGCGGCTTTTTTCTCCTCAGCCTTGTCGATGGCGGCCGACACGATGGAGTAAAGCTCGGACAGCCCAAGACCGTGCTCCGCCGAGAGCGGAATGGCCTCACCAAAACCGAGCTTGAAGGCCTCGACGAGACCCGCTTCGGCGGCACTGCTTTCCGCCTTGTTGCCGACCAGGTGTACCTGCTTGCCGGCCTTTCGGAGGACCTGGGCAAAGCGCTGGTCGAGCGGCACCACACCAGCCCGGGCGTCGATCATGAACAGAATGACATCGGCTTCCCGGATGGCCAGCTCGGTCTGCTGGCGCATGCGGTCTTCAAGACTGCCGTCCTTGACGTCTTCATAGCCGGCGGTATCGAGCACTTTGAAGTGCAGATCGGCGATGCGGCCATCGGCCTCGCGGCGATCGCGGGTGACCCCGGGCGTATCATCGACCAGCGCGATCTTGCGACCCACCAGGCGGTTGAACAGCGTGGATTTGCCGACATTGGGACGGCCGACAATGGCGAGTGTGACCGTCATGGCGGTTCCCCTGAGTGGCGGGCTATTCGGCCGCGGGTTCGGCGGCAGGCTCGCTGTCGGTAGCGGCAGCATCAGCCTCAGCGGGCTCATCCTGCGCAACGACACCTTCGGCAAGCAACTGGGCGAGGTAGTAGGCCATGCGATTGCGAATGCCGGTCTGGGCCAACGGGTCGTTGAGAACGGTCTCGAAGCTGGCCTGGGCAGCAGCATATTCGCCTGCCTTGTACTGGGCCAGACCAAGCAGTTCGCCGGCCACCCGGCGCATCGGGCTGTCGGGCGTTGCGAGCGTACCTATGCGCGCCTCGACATCGGCCAGGGTGCCACTGTCGACCAGGATATTCGCAGCCAGCAGCAGCGCCAGTTCGCGCAGGCGGGGGTTGGATTGCGTATTGGCGAGCCCGTCATAGGCGGCAACGGCGCCAGCTGTGTCGCCTTCTTCGGCCAAGAGCGCAGCCTTGCGGAACTCGGCCAACACCGGGTAGCCGCCGGACCCGTCTGACGCCAGCGCGTCGAGCTGGGCCTGGGCCTCATCGAGATTACCGGCCTCCGCCGCGTCAAACGCCGAATAGAGTTCTTCAGACGCGGCGGCAGACTGACTGTTGGTATACCAGGACCAGCCCTCGTTGACCGCCACCAGGGCGACAATGGCCACAGCCCCGCCAATGACGAAGGGCGCGAAACGGCGCCACAGCGCCCGCATGCGATCAGTGCGCAGTTCCTCGTCGATTTCGCGGAAAATGTTCTCGTTGGACATGGCAGGCCTAAGGCAGGAAAGAATTTGAGGGGGAGCATTATCACGCGCCCCCGGGAATGCAAACCGGCTCGCCTTGGCGAGCCGGCATTGTGCCGTTTGGGAACGGGGGCCCTTCGAACGTGGCGCTCCGGGCGTGGCCAATAAAAATCAGTCCACCGGACTGATTTTGCGGCGCTTTGCGCCGCCGGTGTCTATTCCCACTCGATGGTCCCAGGCGGCTTGGATGTCACATCATAGACCACGCGGTTGATGCCGCGCACTTCGTTGATGATGCGCGTGGCGGTCTTGCCAAGGAAGTTCATGTCGAACTGGTAGAAATCGGCGGTCATGCCATCGACCGAGGTCACGGCGCGCAGGGCGCAGACGAACTCGTAGGTGCGGCCGTCGCCCATGACGCCGACGGTCTGCACCGGCAGCAGCACGGCGAAGGCCTGCCAGATCTTGTCGTACTGGCCCGACTTGCGGATTTCATCGAGATAGATGGCGTCGGCCTGACGCAGGATGTCGAGCTTTTCGCGGGTAATGCCACCCGGGCAGCGGATGGCCAGGCCCGGTCCCGGGAAGGGGTGGCGGCCAATGAAGCTTTCCGGAATGCCCAGCTCGCGGCCCAGCGCGCGGACCTCGTCCTTGAACAATTCGCGCAGCGGCTCCACCAGCTTCATGTTCATGCGCTCAGGCAGGCCGCCCACATTGTGGTGCGACTTGATGGTGACCGAAGGCCCGCCGGTGAAAGACACGCTTTCGATTACGTCGGGATAAAGCGTGCCCTGGGCGAGGAAGTCGGCGCCGCCGAGCTTCTTGGCTTCCGCCTCAAACACTTCGATGAACAGGCGCCCGATGATCTTGCGCTTGGTTTCAGGGTCAGACTGCCCCTCAAGCTCGCCGACAAACAGGTCCTCGGCATCGACGTGGACCAGCGGGATATTGAACTGGTCGCGGAACATTGTGACGACCTGTTCGCTCTCATTGAGCCGCATCAGGCCGTGATCGACATAGATGCAGGTGAGCTGGTCGCCGATGGCTTCGTGGATCAGCACGGCCGCGACCGAGGAATCGACGCCGCCCGAAAGGCCGCATATCACCTTGCCGGTGCCGACCTGCTCGCGGATCTTTTCGATCATCTTCTGGCGGTAAGCCGCCATGGTCCAGTTGCTGGCAATGCCGCAGATGTGGTGCACGAAATTGGCGTAGAGCCTGGCGCCGTCGGGCGTATGCACAACTTCGGGGTGGAATTGCACGGCCCAGATGCGGCGCTGTTCATTGGCAATCATCGCAAAGGGGGCGTTGGGGGAGGTGCCAACGACTTCAAAGCCTTCCGGCAGGGCGACGACGCGGTCGCCATGGCTCATCCAGACCTGATGATCGGAACCGATCTCCCAGACGCCTTCGGAGAGGCTGTTGGCTTTTTGAACCGTGACTTCGGCGCGACCGAATTCGCGATGGTGACCGGCCTCCACCTTGCCGCCCAAAGCCATGCAGAGCGCCTGCTGGCCATAGCAGATACCCAGGATCGGCACGCCGGCATCGAGAATGGCCGGGTCGATGGTTGGCGCGTTCTCGTCCAGCGTAGAAGCCGGGCTACCCGAGAGCACGACGCCCTTGGGATTGAGTTCGGCAAAGGCGGCGCCTGCGGACTGGAAAGGGTGGATTTCGCAATAGACACCGGTCTCGCGAATGCGGCGGGCGATCAACTGGGTGACCTGCGAGCCGAAGTCGACGATCAGGATGGTGTCGTTGCGGGTGGCGGTATCTGGGTGCTGCATGGCGAGGCTTTAGCCTCGCCAATCAGATTCCGCAAGCATGGCGTTACCCGATCGGCCATGCGCTGCGTTCAGGGCTCTCCTGGCTAGTTGAGCAGCGCAATGGAGAGGTTGAGGTAACCGGCAAAACTGACCCAGGCGATATAGGGCAAGAACAGCCAGGGCGCGATGATGTCGTGCCGTCTCGCGGTCAGGATGAAGCCGGCAATTGCCAGCCACATGGTCACAAGAATGGCGAAGGCCGCCCAAGGCATTTGGGCCAGGAACCAGACCGGCGACCAGGCCCAGTTAAGCAGCATCTGCGCGCCCCAGAACTTCATGGCAGTGGATTGCGGCGCGGCCACCCAGATGCGCCATCCGGCCACGGCGATCATCACATAAAGCGCGAACCATACCGGCCCAAAGACCCAGTTGGGTGGATTTAGCGGCGGTTTGGCGAGGCTTTCATACCAGACGCCCGGCTGGGACTGCGTACCCACGAGCGCGCCGACGCCAATAACGAGCACAAGGAAGACGGCAAGGGCGATCCATGATGATGGGGTGCGATAGTCAGTGGTGGCGACGGAATGCATATCGTTCTCCCGTGTGGGTTTTCAATGGAGAGAACGAAGTGAGTGTTGGAGTGGTTCACTTTGGCGGCTGTGCCCTTGCCTGAACCTAACCAGCCTTGCGCAGCAGGTGGCAGTAAAAGCCGTCGGTCTGCGTCCGCCTTGGGGTCAGGCAAACGCCACCGCCCGGGGTAACCAAGCCTGCCGGAATATCGGTGATGAGCGCCTGCCGCCAGGCCGTGGCCATATCCACCGTAGAGAAATCCGCGTGGTCCTTGAGGAAGGCCGCGACCTGATCGTCGTTCTCCTCGGGCAGGATGGAACAGGTGATATAGACCAGCGTGCCGCCTGGCTTGAGGTAGCGGGCCGCCTCGACCAGAATTGCGGCCTGGTCCGCCTGACGCTGGGCCAGCAGTTCGGGCGTCAGCTTCCATTTGGTGTCGGGCCGACGGCGCCAGGTTCCCGTGCCGGTGCATGGTGCATCGACCACCACGCGATCCATCTTGCCGACCAGATCATCCAGCGCCCCCTCCTGAGGAGCGCGCACCTGAGCATTGCGCACGGCATTGCGTTTGAGACGATCATAGATGGGCGCCAGCCGCGCGCGATCTTCATCATAGGCGAAGATCTGGCCACGATTACCCATGGTGGCGGCCAGAGCCAGCGTCTTCCCCCCTGCCCCGGAACAGAGATCGAGCACCTGTTCGCCTTCGCGCGCGCCGGCCAGCGCCGCCACGATCTGGCTCCCCTGGTCCTGCACTTCGAACCAGCCCTTCTGGTAGCCTTCGTCAGTGGTCACATTGGGGGTGCGCGCATCGCGCGGGCCAGCCGGCATGGTGATACCGAATGGCGCGATGGTGGTGGGTTGCGGAGAAAACCGCGCGAGCGACTTCATCACCTTTTCCGGCGAGGCCTTGAGCGCATTGACGCGCAGGTCGAGCGAGGGCCGGCCCGCCATTGCCTCACCCTCGGCGATCCAGTCAGCGCCGAAAGCCCGCTCGAGCGAAGGCACCAGCCATTCGGGCATGTCGGCGCGCGCTGCGGCCGGAGCATTAGAAAGATCGGCCCTGGCCCCGGCAATTTCCTCCGGAGTGAGAGCTTCGGGGGCATGCGTGTCACCCTCAAACGCTGCGGCAAGACTCTCGGGCGTTTCGCCCCAATCGCGCATGGCTACGGCAAGGACGAGGGCACGCGGACTATCGCTGCCCATGGCGGCCGCATGGGATGCGCGGCGGCGCAGGGCGTCATAGACCAGATTGCCGATAGCAGCGCGGTCGCCCGCCCCGGCAAAGCGATTGTTCAGCCCCCAGGCCTTGAGCGCCTCGGAAACTGGCCTGTGCCGGGCCTCGACATCGGCCAGAACTTCGATGGCGGCAGCAAGTCGGCCGGGGAGGCGCATGGGTCAAATACTCGGGGCAAATAGAATGCGGAGAACCAGCCATAGCCAGAACAGAGCCAGGACGGCAAGGCCGGCGGTATAGACCACAAAGCGGCGGTGCACACGATTTGTCGTGACATGGATGGCCGCGTGGCAAAAACGCAGCGCTACGAACAGCCAGGCCAGGATGGCGGCGATCCAGTCGCTCAGCCCGAAATGCAGTGCGGCCAGCACGCCCACGAAGAACAGCACCGGCAGCTGGAATTGATTGTCGAAACTATTCGATAGCAGCCGCGCCTTGAGTGGATAGGCGTCCTTTTCGACAGCGATATCGGCTATTTTGATTTCGCCCCGCATGACGCGCGGCACACGCTCCCGCCCCATCCAGATCAGCAGGCCGAGGGTCAGGAGCACCTGGGCCGCCATGGCGAGAACGAGCACCTTGTCTGGAAATGGCAATGTTCAAGCTCCGGAAGAGAGTCCGTTTCTGGCAGTAACGGCTTGTAGCAGAATCGGTTTTGCAGGGACGCCCTGAATTGCAGCCGGGCACCAGCTGTTCATTGGCGAACGCCGGATGGCACGGCGCGGCGATCCCAACTGATGATCTTCAGGTGGGACGCCGCCCGTCTTCGGCCGAGCGCCACACGGTCTCGGCTGATGTTTCGGAGGCCTGAACAATCACCTCGGCGGCGGGATCGCCGGACTTTCTTGCCTCGTCAATTGCAGCTTCGATGGCAGCTGCCCGGCTGGTGAAGGGGGCCGAAGTTGTGCCACGATGGGTATGTTGCCAGGCCCCGCCGCGCAGGCAGACTATGAAGTGACTTTCGCTCATTGCCTCATCCTCCCTCTCCCTACAACGCCGCGGGCGCCACGGCGTTGCAGGGGAAGGGAGAAGACGAAACCCAAGCCATTAATTAGCGCCCGCTGCGATAATTGGGCGCTTCGCGGGTTATGGTCACGTCGTGCACATGGCTTTCGCTCAGGGCGGCGCCGGAAATCTTCACGAAAACAGAGTTCTCGCGGAAATCCTTGAGATTGTGTGCCCCGGTATAACCCATGGACGCGCGGAGGCCCCCGGCAAGCTGGTGCAGCACGGCGTTGACCGGGCCCTTATAGGGCACCTGCCCCTCAATGCCCTCGGGGACCAGCTTCATCTGGTCGCGCACATCCTGCTGGAAATAACGGTCTGCAGAGCCAGCGCCCATGGCACCGACCGACCCCATGCCGCGATAGGATTTGTAGGAGCGCCCCTGATAGAGGAAGACTTCGCCCGGCGCTTCGTCGGTGCCGGCCAGGAGCGAGCCGACCATGACGCAGGAAGCGCCACCGGCAAGGGCCTTGGCCATGTCGCCGGAGAATTTGATGCCGCCATCGGCGATGATCGGCACGCCAGATTTGCTCGCCTCTTCGGCGCAGCCCATGACGGCGGCCAATTGCGGAACACCTACGCCCGCGACAATGCGCGTGGTGCAGATCGAGCCGGGACCGATGCCCACCTTGATGGCGTCAGCGCCTGCGTCGATGAGGGCGCGCGTGGCTTCCGGGGTGGCCACATTGCCGGCCACGATACGCGTGGAATTGCTCTCGCGCTTGACGCGTTCCACGGCTTCCGCCACGCGGACCGAATGGCCGTGGGCGGTGTCGATGACGAGGAGATCAACGCCGGCATCGATCAGCTGCAAAGAGCGCTCGAAACCGCCATCGCCCACCGTGGAGGCGGCGGCGACGCGCAGGCGTCCCTGCTCGTCCTTGACCGCGTTGGGGTGAAGTTGAGCCTTTTCGATATCCTTGACGGTGATCAGGCCGATGCAGCGATAGTCGGCATCCACAACCAGCAGCTTCTCGATGCGGTTGCGGTGCAGCAGCACCTTGGCTTCATCCTTTGAAACCCCGTCACCAACAGTGATGAGATTGTCCCTGGTCATCAGCTCGGCAATCGGCTGGTTGGGATTGGAGGCAAAGCGCACGTCGCGATTGGTGAGGATACCGACCAGCTTGCCGATGGCGCGGCCGCCCTTGCCGCCATTCTCCACCACCGGAATGCCGGAGATCCGGCTTTGCTGCATCAGCGCCAGCGCATCGGCCAGTGTCGCTTCGGGACCGATGGCGATGGGGTTCACCACCATGCCGCTTTCAAAGCTTTTGACCATGCGGACCTGCTCGGCCTGCTGTTCGGCCGTTAGGTTCTTGTGAATGACCCCCATGCCCCCGGCCTGGGCCATGGCGATGGCCATATTGGCTTCGGTGACCGTATCCATGGCCGAAGACAGGATCGGCAGCTTGAGCGCGATATCCTTGGTGACATAGGTGGAAATGTCGGTTTCTGTGGGCAGGATATCGGATCGCGCCGGCTGCAGCAGCACATCGTCGAATGTCAGTGCCGCATCGCCGGTAACGGTGGTAATAATCTTCGCCAAGGCCAGACCCTTCCTGCCTTCTGATCAAATCCAGAACTGTTGGAATATGAACCGGCGGAGAGGAGCCGCGGGTTCAGGTTGGCGAGGGTCAATAGCATCCGGGACAGGCTTTGCCTAGAGTGGTGTGGCGCTTTGTGCCCGCCGGGTTTGACCAATGACAAAGTCTGACACTCCCGGCGATGATACTCACTGGAGATGACAACTTCCTGGGTGCAGCGATGACCGATTGGCGACTTTATCTGCAATATGGTGCCGGCTGGGGACTGCTATTGTGGTTCTTTGGCTATCTTCTGGGAATCGCGCTGTTTCCGTTCGTGCCGACCGAACAACTGGGCTGGTACATCTCCCCACTGGGCCTGGCGGCGGCCATTTTCGTGCTGTGGCGCTGGGCGCATATCAAGACGACGGCGCAGGGTCTGATCGTCGGCCTGATCTGGGCGGCAATTGCGATTGTGATGGACTATGTATTCATCGTCCTGTTGCTGCAGCCGACCGATGGCTACTACAAGGCCGATGTCTATCTCTACTATACGAGTACGCTGGTTCTGCCCGTGCTGGCTGGAAGGCTGCGTAGCCGGAAATAGTGCGTTCCAGTCTAGCCTTGTGCGCCCAAAGTGAGAGAGCGGACGCGTTTTTTTGACTAGGCGTACGCTGCGGATGGCTCCATAGTGTCGCGGTCGCAGTCGCGACCCCTCCCAGTTGTCCCATCGCAATAGTATCTTGATCCGCGTTACCCCGCTCATCCTGGCGGTCGCCCTGTTCATGGAACAGATGGACTCGACCGTCATCGCCACGTCGCTGCCCGCCATCGCCGCCGACATCGGCAGCGAGCCTATTGCGCTGAAACTGGCGCTGACGGCCTATTTCGTGGCGCTGGCGATCTTCATCCCCATCAGCGGCTGGATGGCTGACCGGTTCGGCGCAAAGAACATCTTCCGCCTGGCCATCTTCGTGTTCATGCTGGGGTCCCTGGCGTGCTCCTTTGCCTATTCGCTCGAAACTTTCGTGGCTTCGCGATTCTTCCAGGGCATTGGTTCATCCATGATGACGCCGGTCGGGCGCCTCTTGCTGGTGCGCTCGACCCCACGCAACGAGTTGGTGGCCGCTATGGCCTGGCTGACCATCCCTGCGCTGATTGCCCCGGTTTCAGGGCCGTTGATCGGCGGCTTTCTGACCACCTACCTGTCTTGGCACTGGATTTTCTGGATCAATATTCCCATCGGCATTGCCGGGATCATCTTTTCCAGCATCTATCTGCAAGTACCCGACGAGCGCACGCCCCGGCCGGTGGACATGGTCGGCTTTTTCATCGCCGCCGTTGCCTTTTCCGGTTCGGTGTTCGGCCTGTCGGTGATCAGCCTGCCGGCCCTGCCGATTATCTATGGCTATATGACCCTGGCGGTGGGAGTGACCGCCGCCCTGCTCTACCTGCTCCATGCCCGCAAGACGCAGTATCCGCTGCTCGACCCGAAGCTGTTCCGCCACCGCCTGTTCCGGTCATCGATTACCGGGGGTTCACTGTTCCGCGTCGGCGTGGGCGCCATGCCTTTTCTGCTCCCGTTGATGCTGCAGCTCGGCTTCGGGCTCAATCCGTTCCAGTCCGGCGCGATCACCTTCATTTCAGCCATTGGCGCCATCATGAGCAAATTCATCGCCGAACGCATTTTTGCGCGATTCGGCTTCCCGCGCGTTTTGGGGTTCGCCGCGGTGTTCGGGGGCGCTTTGATCGCGGCGCAGGGTCTGTTCACCACCGAAACCCCGGTTGCGGTGATGATGCTCATCCTCCTGGCAGGGGGCGTGCTGCGCTCGATCTTTTTTACCGGCACCAATGCCATTGGCTATGCCGATATTTCCGACGAAGAGGCGAGCCAGGCCACGGCCATTGTGGCTGTGGGTCAGCAATTGTCGGTTGCCTTCGGGGTGGCCGTGGCCGGCGCCATCCTTGAGGTGACCAGCGCCTTCAGCGGGGGACACCTGACCTTGCTCAATTTCCAGATCGCCTTTTTCACGGTGGGGGGCATGAGCGCCCTGGCCGGCATCATCTATTTCCGCCTCCCGCATGACGCGGGCAACAATGTTTCAGGCCATAAGGCCGCCAGGGAGTGAGCGGCAACGGAAGACCGGGCCGTCAACAAGCATGTCGCGTGCAACGCCACTGATCCTCGCCACCGCCATTTTCATGGAAAACATGGATTCGACGGTTATCGCCACGTCGCTGGCGGCCATCGCCGCAGACATCGGTACCGATCCGATTTCGCTCAAGCTGGCGCTGACGGCCTATCTGGTAGCGCTCGCGATCTTCATTCCCATCTCGAGTTGGATGGCCGACCGGTTCGGCGCCCGCCGCGTGTTCAGGCTGGCCATGCTGGTGTTCATGATCGGCTCGATAGCTTGTGCCTTTTCCAGCTCGCTGGCGCAATTCGTGGGTGCGCGCTTCATCCAGGGCATGGGCGGGGCAATGATGGGGCCCGTCGCGCGGCTAGTGCTGGTGCGCATGACGCCGCGGCACCAACTGGTGGACGCCATGGCGTGGCTCACCATCCCCGGCTTGATTGGCCCCATCGTGGGACCGCCTTTTGGCGGGTTTCTGACCACCTATTTCTCCTGGCACTGGATCTTCATCATCAACATCCCCATCGGGTTGCTTGGCATGGCGCTGGTCGGCTTCGCCCTGCCCAATGACCAGCGCAACAAGCCGCGCAGCATCGATGGCAAGGGCTTCGTGCTGGCAGGCCTGGCCTTTGCATTGTTCGCCTTTGGCTGTTCGGTGATCAGCCTGCCCGCCCTGCCCCCGGTCTATGGCGTCGTGGCGGCGGCACTGGGGATTGGGCTGGGTTATCTATACACTCGCCATGCACTGGCCACGGAATATCCCCTACTCGACCTGCGTTTGCTGCAATTGCCGATATTCCGGGTCTCGGTGGTCGCGGGAAGTTTCTTCCGGCTTGGCCAGGGCGCTGTGCCCTTTCTCTTCCCACTCATGCTGCAATTGAGCTTCGGTCTGTCGCCTTTTGAAAGCGGCATGGTGACCTTTGTGGCCGCCATCGGCGCGCTGGCTGCAAAATTCGTTGCCAATTGGATCTTCAAGAGCTGGGGGTTCAAATACCCGCTGGTGATCGCGACGCTGATCTCGACCCTGGGCATTCTGGTCATGGGATTTTATGTGCCCGGCACACCAATCCCGCTGATGCTGGGCATTCTGGTGTTCACCGGATTCTGGCAATCCACTTTCTGGACTGGCTCAAATGCCTTCGTCTTTGCCGATGTCGAGGACAAGGATGCGGGTCAGGCCAATGTGATCAGCCAGGTCTGGGGACAGTTGATGTTCGCCATGGGCGTTGCGGTGGGCGGTGGTACGCTGGAACTGGCGCATCGCCTGCGTGGCGGTGGCGAGTTGGCACTGGCCGATTTCCACCTGGCCTTTTACGTCGTTTCCGCGATCAGCGCGATCGCCGTTGTCATGTTCATGCGCATTCCGCGCAATGCGGGCCACCAGCTGATGGGCGGCCCGCACATGCAATGAGGCTCTCAGTCAGTCGACCGTAACCCAGCGCAACATCAGGAAGTTGTCGGGCCGTTGCACCAGCTCGATGCCGTCACGTGCCGCCCAGACCAGCGGTTCCTCATAGAGCGGCACATAGGCCATTTCGTCCTGCAGGATACCCGCGACTTCGTCGAGCATCGCCTGCCGGGCCGCCGGATCGAGTTCCTGCTGGATCTGCGGCAGAAGCTCATCGATGCGGGCATTGGAATATCCGCCAAAATTCCAGGTGCCAAGCTGTTCGGTCGGCGTGTGCGCGAGGAAGCGGATTGGGTGTTCGGCATCGAACGTGCCGGGCGACCAGCCGAGCAGATAGAGATCGGCGTTGTCCTCGCGCAGTTCGGGCCAGTAATTGGCAACCGGCATGGTTTCGAGTTCGGCGTTCAGGCCAACCTGCTGCAGCATGCCGGTAATAGCCAGGCACACATCGGCGTCGTTGAGATAACGATCATTGGGGCAACGGAAGCTGAAGGCAAAGCCATCGGGATAACCGGCCTCAGCCAGCAGAGCGCGGGCCACCTCGGGATCGTAGGTCGGCCGGTCGGCATGGACCTGCGAGTAACCGGAAAGACCCGCGGGCTGCAGTTGCGCGGCCGGCTTTGCCAGCCCGCCCATGATCACCTGGATAATGGCATCGACATTGACGGCGTGGGCCACCGCCTGCCGCACGCGAGAATCGGTGAAGGGATTTCCCTCGGCGCTGCCATCGCTGAAATACAGGCTGTCCTTGTCCTGGCTGAAGCCGAGCATGATCACGCGGGCCTCGACGCCGGAAAAGACCGTGATGCCCTCGGTCTCGGCCAGGCGGGGCGCATTCTGAACCGGAACGGTGGCCAGCATGTCCAGTTCGCCCGAGAGCAGCGCTGCGATGGCCGTGGCCGAATTGGTGATGGGGTTCAGCACCGCTTCGGTGATGTTGTGCTCGGGCTCGTCCCACCAGCCGGGATTTGCCTCCAGCCGCGTGGCAACACCCGGCTCGCGCGATGCCAGCATGAATGGCCCGGTGCCATTGGCATTGAGCGTGGCATAAGTCTCGCTATCGCGTGCCGGCTCGGTTGCGCCATTGGCCTCGGCCCAGTCGCGATCCAGGATCATCCAATTGGCGATGCTGTCCGGAAACAGCGGATTGGGACCGTTGGTGATGAACTCGACAGTATAGTCATCGACCACGCGCAGTTCGCTGACCGGCGCAAACCAGGACTTGACGTCCGATTGCTCGGAAATGGCCCGCTCATAGGAGAACAACACATCGTCTGCGGTAAACGCGGCCCCGTCCTGAAAGGTCACGCCTTCACGCAGAGTAAAACGCCAGCCGTTTTCCTCACCGGTGATGGGCTCCCAGGCGGTGGCAAGTGAGGGCTCGATGGCCATGTCCTTGCCGCGGCGCACGAGGCCTTCGTAAATATTGTTCAGGAATGAGGTGACCGGCGCCAGATTGGCGGCGTGTGGATCCATGGTCTGTGGATCGGTGGCCGCGGACCAGCGAAAGGTTTCGGCCGATGCCGTCCCTCCGAGCAGCGCAAATGTTGCAGCGGCGAGGGCGAGTCGTGACGTAGGGTGACGCAGCATGATATCCTCCTCTGTGTTCCTTGCGGACAGCATTTCAGGCTTGGCCCCCGAGACCAAGCGCGATGTCCAAGAAGTGTTCGTTGTCGGCTGGAGATGGGTTACGCCTGCTGCGCGGACGACCGCCGGCTATTCAGCATCTGAATTTGCATCTTCCGACGCCGGGCGCCCACGGAAGCCCTTTGCGACCAGATAGGCCTCAGCCGAGTCCTTGCGGCTCGAGGGCGGCTTGACGTGGAAGGTGCTCGCGAAATGGCGCTTGAGCATGTGCAGCAGCTCATGCTCGGTGCCGCCCTGGAACACCTTGGCAACGAAGGACCCGCCAGGGTTGAGCACTTTAATCGCAAAATCGGCGGCAATCTCGATCAGATGTACGATACGCAGATGGTCGGTGGCGCGGTGGCCGGTGGTCGGCCAGGCCATGTCGCTCATCACCACGTCTGCGCCGTGTCCGCCCATCGCCTCGATCAGCATGGCGGGGGCATCATCCTCGGTGAAATCCTTATTGAGCAGGATGACGCCGGGGATCGGATCCATGTCGAGATAGTCGATACCGACCACCAGGGGGTTCTCGACAGTCGAGCCGACGGCCTTGGCGGCCACCTGCGACCAGCCGCCCGGCGCCGCGCCCAGATCGACGACGCGCATGCCCTTTTTGAAAAAGCGCTGCTTTTCGTCCATTTCCTTGATCTTGAAGGCGGCGCGGGAGCGATAACCCTCGGCGCGAGCGCGCGCCACATAGGGGTCGTTGAGCTGGCGTTCGAGCCATTTGGTGGACGCAACCTTGCGTCCCTTGGCCGATTTCACCCGGATCTTGAGATCCTTGTCGGACTTGCGGCCGCCAGTGCCCAGTGCCTTGTTATTGGCCATTGCCCTGCCTCCTGGGATAACGATTGGGCCGCTTCTGCGTGCGGTCGGCGTCCATCAGCGAAATCAGAATGCCCTCGCGCAGCCCCCGATCGGCGACGCGCACGCGCTCAGTCGGCCACTCGCGGCGGATCGCCTCGAAAATGGCGCAGCCAGGCAGCACCAGGTCGGCCCTGTCCTTGCCGATGCAAGGGTGGGCGACGCGGCGCTCGAACGGCATGCCCAGGAGAGCCCGCATGGTTTCATCCACCTGGTCGCGCCGCATCCACAGCCCGTCCACCTTTTGCCGTTCATAGCGTTCCAGGCCCAGATGCAGCCCAGCCAGGGTCGTCACGGTGCCCGAGGTGCCGATCAGATGCACCGGATGGCTCCCGATCATCTGCTTGAGCTTTTCGCGGCCGCGGAACTGCCGCAAATGCGAGCCGACATGTTCCACCATGGCCTCGAAAACCTGCGGGGTCACGTCGACGCCACCGAATTTTTCGGCAATGGATACAACGCCCACCGGCAGGGACTGCCAGGAGCGGATCGAGGCCGACATGCGGCCCTGGGCCCGCGGGCGACCGCCACGGAAATCGAGCCAGGCCAGTTCCGAGGATCCGCCGCCGATATCGAACATCAGCGCGCCCTGCGCTTCACCATCGATCAAATCGGCGCAGCCGGTTACCGCCAGCTCGGCTTCGGTGCGGCGATCGACAATCTCCAGGTCCAGCCCGATTTCGTTCTTCACCCGCGCCAGAAAGTCCGGGCCGTTCTCCGCTGCGCGGCAGGCCTCGGTGGCGATCAGACGCATGCGCGTGGGCTGGTGATCGCGCAGCTTGTTGCGGCACTGGCGCAGCGCATCGAGCGTACGCTCCATGGCGGCGTCCGACAGCCGGCCGGTGACGGACACGCCCTCGCCCAGCCGGACGATTCGCGTGAACCCGTCCAGCACGCGAAAACCGCGATCATGCGGCCGGGCAATCAGCAGGCGGCAATTATTGGTCCCCAGGTCCAGCGCCGCATAAAGCGGCCCGCGACCGCGCCTGGGATGGGGGGCGTTCGGGGTCCGTTGGTCCGGCGCGTGAGGCGTTGGAACGCCCCCCTTGCCCTTCCGGTTTGTTCCGGAAGAGACGCCGGCTCCGGCCTCGTCCACAAGGGCCGAGGCCAGGGCGGACCGAGCAGGTTCGGTCACTCTTGGCTCCTTGGTGCGCGGTCGCCAGGACCGGTTGTACCGGCCGCGCCCGAACGCACGTCATGTTACGTTGTCGAGTGTGACGGTAGAGCAAGGCAGCCGCAAGCGCAACGCAAAGCGTGACTGCGGCCTGTCCGGGCAGTCATGTCGGCCCGGCATAGCTTAAGGACGCCCCCGCTCGTTCCCTGGCATTCCACGCCACATAGAGTTACCCACTCCCGCACAAATGTGCGGCTGGCCCAGGGCAACCCATGCCCCCTGGCGATGGCCCACTTCGCCGCATGGCAGCGGAACAAGGAATTTTCCCCAGCACGGCATAATCCCGCCGCGTCCCGCTTGCATTCACGGCCAGCTTTGTCTAATGAGACCCCCGTCGCGCTTCGCCGCCCCCGGGGCCGCCGCGCCGACAACAGCCAGCAGGCACCTGCTGGGGAATAGTTCAATGGTAGAACAGCGGACTCTGACTCCGTCGATCTTGGTTCGAATCCAGGTTCCCCAGCCAAAACCTTCCCAAACAAAATCAACAAGTTAAACGCAGGTTGCAACAACCAACCCTGGCATGTGTCCGTAGCAGCGGTCAGCTCGACATCGCTTTGCTTTGGGCCATTTGGGGTCGCCCCTGGACCTGCAGCTTTTTGCTGTCGGGAGATCTTCGCTGCCTTTAGTGCCAACTTCTCTGGACCCGCTCCAGATGAGCCCAAACGAAAAGTCGCGCGGGCAGAAGCCCGCGCGATGTGACGGATCAGACTATTCGATCCGGTTGGTCAGCCTGTCGTAATCGAAAGACTCGATCTGCTCGACAGCAGTCGAGTCAAGCGGTAGCTGATAACGGCGATCATACGGGTTCCACGTCGCGCCAGCCCCGTAATCATAGGGATAGGCATAGTAGCCCGGGGTGCCGTAATAGCCGGCGGCATCCACCACCAGCGCGGCAACCTGGCCGTACTCCACAATCAGGTCGTTGACATAGCCATAAGGCACGGCATCCGACAGGTAGGCATAGTCACCGATCAACTCGCTGGCGCGGAAGACGGTCGGGCCAGGATCGAGGTCGTCATCAACGGCCTGCAGCATATCGGCATCCCAGGCGAAGTAGTCCTCCTCGCTGAACCAGCCGCGATCCCCAAACATGGAATAATCACCGGCGGTTTCTTCGGTTATCGGGATATTCACCCGGCGCTCATTGGCCATGATTTCCAGTTCATCCCAGGGCACGCTGACATGGGTGTCGCCAATGTCCCAAAAGCCGCCAACCTGCGCGATAATGGCAAGCGCCTCGCCGCTGTCGGAGAAAATCACATTCTCGACCGTGCCAATATTCTCGCCGTTCGGACCGTAGACGTCGGCATTGTTCAGCAATTGGTCGACACTCATCCCCGTCGCATAGAGGGGGTCGGCGGACCACCCCTGCAGGATGTCGACCGATTGATTGTCCTGAGCCAGAGCCGAAGTGGGCAGCGCCACGGCAGCAAGACAGAGTGCTGATCGCATGAATGTCATGGTTCCTCTCCTCTGAGATTGCGTGTCGAGAGGCAATGACTGGCAGTCTACGTCGTTCCTGGCCAAACGCGGACGTAACCCAGGTTGGTCCTGGGGAACCTGCCGGCCGACTTAACTCAGGTTTGCCTGCCCTCCCTTCGCCTTGGATAGCGCAACCATCACTGGGGAGCCCTATTGGACTCGGACAAGCCAACACGAAATGGAGGATCAACCTCATGAAGACGCCGTTCATATCTGCCTTGGCCCTTGCGACAGCTTTTTCCGCTCTTCAGTTGTCCGTGCCGTCCCTGGCCCAGGACGCGAGCCCCGCTGACACTGCGGAACAATCGGCGATGGAAACCGAAGCGCAGGACCATAGCCAAACCTGGCAAAACCCTGACCGGATTGTCGACATTCAAGCGGACGATGCACGCATTCGCGCCTTTTCCGTGCTGATTGGCCAGTCCGTCTATGATGAAATGCTCACTGCCCAGGCCGCCCAGGAGGCCGACCAGAGTGCCAGCGAAGAGATGAGCGATGAGGGCGATCCTTCGGATGACAGCCAAGCATCAGGCTCAGAAACCCCGGAGGAAACTTCGTCACAGTCCGGCGATTCACAGGACCAGATGACCGGTTCGGCCAATGCGGTGTCGGAGGGTCTGGACGTGCAGGTCATCAATGTCTCCACGCTTCTCACACCGGCTGACGTTCTGGCGCTCGAACTGCTGGCGGAGCAGAACCAGCAGGAGCTGCTCCCGCTGCAATCGGTTCTTGATCTGGACGAGCAAACGCGTTCCGCGCTCGAAGAGGAAGGCATGGTGCCGGCCGACGTCGTGGGCATTCAGCGCACGCAAGATACGCTCGACATCTTCGTGATCCCTGACTGGCTCAACGATTAGGGCGCGTCTGCCACGCATCGCCGGCCAGGCGCGTATCCAAATCGTTATGCCTGGCCGGGTCCAATACGGGAGGAAATGATGTCCTCGCTGAAACCGGCATCCGTTGCTCTTGCCACCACCATCTTGTTTGCCGCCGCCACCCCATTGTGGGCCCAGCCCCTGCGCTATGAGATTTGTACGACCGGCTTTAGTGCCTATGGCATTCTCCAGGGGTTGCCGGTGTACGATCGGCCCGGAGACGAAATCGGCCGCACCCGGGACTTGCTCATCGATCGGGACGGGACCGTGCATCACCTGGAAATCAACCGGGGTGGTGTGCCCCCGGACGCCCACTATTTTTCCTGGGCCGATGTGGAAATTGGCGAGACCTGGGTGCGCGCCCTCGACGAGGGCAGCGATCAACCGCAAGAACAGGAGCCCCCTTTGATCTCGTCGGCCGAGTTGATCGGCACGCTCGTGCGGACGAGCCCGGAACAAGGCTTGGCTCCATTTGGCGTCGTCGATGATCTCCTCATCGACATAAACACCATCGAGGCAGTGATTATCCGGCCCAATCTGGGTCTGGGCCTCGCAGACAAATATGCAGTATCCTTCGACTATGTCGCTTTGCGCGACCCGGACCTCGCCCAGCCAGGGTTCGACCTGCTTTTCGATGACGATGAAGTCAGGGACATTGGCGCGTTCCAATGTTGATCCGAACAGGCAGGTTCGCGCATTGGCAATGTCACCGCAGCTGGTTTTCCGCGCGGAACGCTTCGACGTCTTCGACCGTCACTGGGTCGAACTCATTGCCGAAATGGGCGCGCAGATAGGTTGACACTGCCGCTATTTGCGCATTGCTGAACTGCTCGCCATAGGCCGGCATCCTATTGCCGCCATTGATGATCTGATCGAGCATCATATCCAGCTCGGCAAGATCGGGATTGCCTGCCAGCGCCACGCCAATCGTGCCCTGTCCCTGTGCTCCGTGGCAGGTCACGCAGCGATTGGACTGGTAGATTTGTTCGCCGTCGACCGCGTCTTGACCATAGACCACCCCATTCGGGGCAACCAGAATGACACCGGCAAGCGCGGCCAGGAAACCTGTCCGAACTTTTCGGCCGCGGATTCTCTGGCTGGCATTGGACATATCCAAACTCCCTGCAACATCGATGGGATTGCCCCTTGGGGCACGCCGAATTCCAATCGCGTCCAGGCTGCCTTTGTTCCCCGCTTCAACGCGATTAACCCAGGCTAATCCGGGAACACGACCCGTTGCCTCCCATTGGTCCTTTTGAGCGCCTTTGCGAAACCCATTCTGGGTAAGGCGCGGCAATTCAGGCCAAGGGAGACAGACATGCAGACGAAATTGATTTCAGCGCTGCTGGCATGCAGTGCTTTGGCAAGCCCGGTGATCGCCCAGGATTTTCCAGAACCCGATTGGAGATCTGGCGTCGAGGTTGCCCAGCCTGGTGATGATCGTAGTCTGCCTGGTGATCCCCAGATTGCCCTCGAAATGGTGGCAGAGGGCTTTGTTGATCCGATCAATGTCGCGTTTGCCCCCGATGACACAGACCGTATCTTCGTGGTCGAACGCCACGGGGTGGTCCGCCTTGTCGAGAATGGCGAGATACGGGAAGAACCCTTTCTCGACATAGAGGATCAGGTGCTCTCGGCCTTTCTCGAGGCGGGGCTCTATGATGTGGAGTTTCACCCCGACTTTGCCGAAAACGGCTATGTCTATGTGCATTTCGCTGAAATTCTTGCCAATGGCGACGGCAAGATCGTCCGATATTCGGTTGATCAGGAGAGCATGACGGTCGATCCGGACAGCGCTAGGTTGATCATGACGCTGGAGCAGCCCTGGGCCAACCATAATGGGGGCGAGCTGGCTTTCGGGCCCGACGGCTATCTCTATATCGGCAGTGGCGACGGGGGCTGGGAAGGCGACCCGCTCGAAGCGGGAGAGGATCTCGGCACGCTTCTCGGCAAGTTGCTGCGCATTGACGTGAACGTGCCCGACGACAGCTACCATCCCTATTCCATTCCGGCCGACAACCCCTTTGCCAGCCGCGCCGGGCTCGTGCAGCTATTCGGTATCAGCGAAGACACCTTCGCCGATATACACACCGAAGCGCGGCCGGAAATCTGGGCCTATGGCCTTCGCAATCCGTGGAAATTCCACTTCGACGGAGAGACCGGCGATCTCTATTTGCCCGATGTCGGTCAGAACCACTGGGAGGAAATCAACTTTCAGCCCGCCGACAGCGCGGGGGGAGAAAATTACGGCTGGGACACACTCATGGGCACCCACTGCCACCCGGTGCAGACCGGTGACTGCGCCCAGGTCGGTGTTCTGCCGGTAGCAGAATACAATCACGATCTGGGCTGTTCGGTATCAGGCCTCGGTGTCTACAGGGCCGAGGACGTGGAAAACCTCAATGGCATCTATCTGGTTGGCGACTATTGCTCGGGCACGATCTGGGGCCTGGGTCGCGGCGAAGATGATGGCTGGACCTTCCAGGAATTGTTGCAGGCCAATGCGCAGCTGACCGCCGGCAATAGCGCGCCGGATGGACAGGTCTTTGTGACGTCCTGCAACTGCAATTACGGTGGTCCGCAGCCAACCGAGAATCCTCCGGGTTCCCTCTGGCGGGTCGTGCCGGCGACCGATTAGCCGGACCTCCTGCAGCCAGCGCGGTCTGGATCAGCCGCGCTGGTTCGCTTTGACTTGCGCCAGGGAACAATAATGACCAAGACAGTCAAACGCATCCTTATTGTCGCCGCTGATGGCCAGAAGGGCGCCGAGCTCGCGGAAGCCGCTGGAGCCTGCGGCATGGCTGTCTTGGGGGTCGCGCCAACGCCCTTCTGCGGCAGGTTTTACTGTCTGGGGCAAGGGGTGAACGCGGCAATCATACAGTTTGACCGGTCCGAGCAGACCCGCGGATTTGTCCGGGAACTCGAAGCCGCTGGCATTCCTGTCATTCTGGTCATTGACCAAGGCAGCCTTGCGCCGCCAATGCCGCCAGGCAGTTTCATTCTCCTCGAGGAACCATTCGACCGCACCGATCTGTCCAGGGCCCTTCATGCCCTGCACTGGACGCACAGCGATGTCGCTGATGGGCCTTCGAATGATCCTGCCTCACAGTCTCCTGTGGGGAGTTCGCATCCTACTGGTTCGCTACGGAAACGGCTGCTTTCTGTGTTGGGAACGACGATGCGCGGCGCGCCTGCGCCACAGAGTCTGGCGATGGATCGAGATAGTCACCGGTAAATCCGCCAATCTCTGCCAGCCTGTCCTTTTTCACCAAGGCAATTTCTGGCCCGACCGTGCGGATCAGATCTTCGCGGCGAAGCGTTTGCATCGTTCGGTTGACATGCACCGAGGAGAGCCCGAGGTGGCGCCCCAATTCAGCCTGGGTCAGTCCTGCATGGAATTGTCCATCCTTCGACAGACCCAGTTTCTGTAGTCGGCATTCGAGCTGGCATAGCAGATGCGCCATGCGACCGAGCGCGCTTCTCCTGGCGATCGAAAACAGCAGTTCCTGGGCACAGGCTTCATCGCTGGCGAGCTGCGTCAGGATCGATGCCAGTATTGTCGGATGTCGTTCGACGAGCGCAACCACGTCCGACAGGCCAAGGAAAAGCAGGCCGCATTTCGATATCGCAGTGACTTTTGCCCGGTCTTCGACGCCGGTCAGGAACGTGTAATCACAGAGATCACCAGGCAGGAGGATGGAAAGCGACAGGGCGTCGTTTCCCGTATCTTCGGCGAGCCTTCGAACGCCGCGACCCTTGTAGAGCAAATAAAGCCCATCTTTCCGGTCCAGGCTGTGGCCAGGCTCAAGCAGAACACGTTGCCATCTTTGCGTGGAGAGCGCCTTTAAATCGTCGCTGGACAGGCATCCGGTTTGCCAGAAGCGCTGAAAAATGACAGGGCCAGCCGTTGTGCCATGGTCGCAAATTCTATCGACAGCACTCATTGTCTTCACCTCCCGCTTTGGACCAACGCGACCGCCGCCTGAGAGTTCAAAATGAGCGGAGATCCGCGCCGGCCAAGGTCAGCGAAGCGAACCGCAGCCGGCCACAAAAAGGGCGGCCAGACCAAAATAAGTCATTGCCAGGATCGACAGTCCGGTCAGAACGCGCATCGCGCCGCGTAGGAACGGCCATTGCTGTTTTGGGGGAGAGGTTCCGGTCAAGCCTGTCAGAACGGTCTCGGGACGAAGCATCGCGCATGCCGCACATGCCGCCAGCAACAAACAAATGCCGCCAACCAGAACCTGAATTGCCCATGCAGGCAGGGCATTGAAGGCGCACAGAGATGATTGCGCCCCATAGATCAGCGTCAGATTGATGGCCCACACTATCGGCCCGATCACCAGGAAAATGTAAGTGCCGATCATCTGCCGCGAGGATTTTCTGTCATCCATTGCAATCACCCCAATTGGCGTGGAAAGCCGTGGATCAGGAGAAGACCGAAGAGTCCCTGTCCCACGGCATAGTAATAGAGCAAGGCGGCATTATCGAACGTAACCCGCCGCTGGGCGGTCAATTGACGGGTCACGAGGCGGGCGACGGCAAACAGGCACATGATGGTGACGACAAAGGCGATCTGGCCCTCGAGGACCGAGGCCATGTAGACCATGGCGCCATAGGATGAATCGGTGGGTCGCAGCCCAGTGTGCCAATGGCCCCAGGTTTCCAGAATCACGGCACCGACCATCAGGGCGGCGGCGATGATCAGCAGGGCCATGCCGCCCCAGTGCCGACGGTCATCTTCGGGCAGGATACGCCCACACCATAGCATGCATCCGGCGCCCAGGATCAGCATGACGGCCGACAGTCCTGGATAGACCAGGCTCGGCGGCGCAGGTGCCCCGGCAGGCGCCCAGACCTCGGGGGATACCGTCCAGAGATAGAGATAGGAGAAAAAGTAGCTGACATAGAGCGAGGCTCCCACCAGCATCAGCACCACCATGGCCCACCAGCTATGGGAGAGCGGTCCGGTGATATAGGTAGGCAGGCGCAGCCCCTTGGCCACCTCGACCTCGCCCTGGCTGGGGCGATCCAGTTCCCAGGTCCAGACCAGGCACGCGCCAATCGCCAATACGCCACTGGCGATGGCGAGCGGCACCTGCTTGATCGTCAGCAAGAGGAAGAATCCGGCTGTACCGGCCGCGGCCACCAGATGCGTCCAGCTCGGCCCCGGCATTTGCAGCACATATTGGGGCTTGGCCTCCACGGCGGAGGTAACGAGGGTCTCGCGGCGACCGGTCGGGGCATTGGGCAGATAGTGATGTCCTTCAGCGACCTCCCGCGAAAGGCTGGGCCGGTCCCAGAGGGGCTCCAGGCTGGTGACATGCGGGATCGAGCGGGTTGAATAGACGTCGTTGGGCAGGAATTCGAGCGTCCCCGCACCCCAGGGGTTTTCCGGGCCACCCTCGCCGAAGCGGAAATTGCGGATGAGGTCGATGATAAAGACGCCCACACCTGCTGCCATGATGAAGGCACCGGCGGTGGAGATGGAATTGAGAATGTCCCAGCCCAGATTGGACGGGTAGGTCCAGACCCGGCGCGGCATCCCGACAAGACCGGTAATGTGCATGGGGAAGAAGGCTGTGTTGAAACCGATGAACATCAACCAGAACGCCCATTTTCCCAGGCGCTCGGATAGCATCCGGCTGCTAACCATGGGCGCCCAGTAGTAGAAGGTGGCAAAGAGTGGAAACACCATGCCTCCCACCAGCACATAGTGGAAATGGGCGACTATGAAGTAGCTGTCATGGGCCTGGAAGTCGAAGGGAACAACCGCCACCATCACGCCGGTCAGCCCACCGAGCACGAAGATGAACAAGAAGCCCAGGATGAACAGAGATGGCACGGTGATGCGAAAGCGCTGACGTCCAGCGGCCATGGTCGCGATCCAGGAGAATACCTGAATGCCCGAGGGAATGGCCACCGCCATGCTGGCGGCCGAGAAGAAGGCCAGGCTCAGCCCCGGGATTCCGGTAGTGAACATGTGGTGCACCCAGAGCCCGAAGCTGAAAAAGCCGGTGGCGATCAGCGCGACCACGATCAGCCGGTAGCCGACCAGCGGCGTCTGCGCCATGGTCGGGATCATCATGGAGACCAGGCCTGCGGCTGGCAGGAAGATGATGTACACCTCAGGGTGCCCGAAAAACCAGAACAGGTGCTGCCAGAGCAACGCATCCCCACCCAGCGCAGCGGTGAAAAAAGGCCAGCCGAATGCACGCTCGATCTCGAGCAGCATGGTGGCCAGAATGACCGCCGGGAAGGCAAAGACGATCATCGCGGCAAAGATCAGCATGGCCCAGGCAAAGATGGGCATCCTGGCCAGTGTCATGCCGGGCGGCCGGGTTCGCAGCGCCCCCACGATGATCTCGATCGCCCCGGCAATGGCTGATATTTCAATAAAGCCGATACCGAGCAGCCAGAAGTCGGCATTGTTGCCCGGCTGATACTCGGTCAGCGTCAGGGGAGGATACATGAACCAGCCGCCCTTGGGCGCCAGGTCGTAGAGCACGGTGGAGAAGAACACCAATCCGCCAATGATGTAGGCCCAGATGGCGAAGGCCGAGAGGCGCGGAAACGGCAGGTCGCGTGCGGCGAGCATCTGCGGCAAGAGCATCACCCCGAGCGCCTCGACCGCCGGCACGGCGAACAGGAACATCATGGTGGTGCCATGGGTGGTGAAGATCTGGTTGTAGAGATCCTGGCTGAGAAAGCTGTTGTCGCCCACGGCGAGCTGCGTGCGCATCAGCAGTGCCAGGATGCCGGCGAGCACGAAGAACAGGAAGGCGGCGCCGATATAGAGCGTGCCGATCACCGTGTTGTTGACCGCGGTGAAGAGGCCAAATCCCTTTGGGGTTGCCCAGATACGCTTGAGTTCGTCTACCTCGCCCTCAGGACGGGGATCGGGATTGGGGAGTTCGAAGGGCTTGTCCGTCATGCCGTCACCTCAAGAAGAACAGGACGACCAGACCGGACAGATATGTGCCCAGGACGGCCAGGGAATCGTAGCCCATGCGCACAAACGTCTTGTTGCGCCGTTCGGCCAGGCCAACCACGAAGATGGCCGTCACGGTGATGGCGATAATGCTGGCAAAGCCTTCATAGGGACCCGTGTCGTTCATCACCGCGCCCTCGCCGCCGGCCAGGTCGACAATGAACAGAAAGCCGACATCGAACAGATTGGTGCCGAAAATGTCGGACACCGCCATGGTATAAAGACCTGCGCGCATGGCGCTGATCACCGTGCTCACTTCGGGCAAGGATGTCGAAAGCGCGACGAGAACCGAGCCCACGAAGCTCTCACCCAATCCGCTCTGCTCCGCCAGAGCATCGCCAGTGCGCGACAGCAAATAGCCGGCCACCACGATGACCGTACCGGCGATGGCGGCCCGCCACATTGCCCATTTCAGGGTTTTGTCTTCGTCTTTTTCCGCCGCCTTGTCGGCGCGCGCTGCTTCGCCTTTTACCGACACGCCCGGGTCGTTGGCCTGCCACGACACTTCGTCCTGCGTTTTGGACAGGATAAAGAGACTAAGCCCGGTCACCGCCAGCAACAGCCACATCCACAGGCCGACATTCAAAACCGGTGTGTCTCCCACGATGATTGAAGCGGTGACGATGGAGAGCAGCAATATCTTCAGCCCCGCCTGCAGAATCACCTTCGGATCGGGCAGCACACTGGTGAGCGCATCCCGGCCGATCAGCATGTCGGCGACGGCCAAGATGGTCACCTGCATGGCGATGCCGCCCAGGATGGAATTGACGGCCAGATCGGGCGCATCGGTCACTGCCGAAGTGATGGCAACAGCCAGTTCCGGCAGCGAGGTGACACCCCCGAGCAGGACGATACCAATCAGTGCCTGGCCGATGCCGGTGCGTTCGCTGATGACGTTGGCATAGCGCGCAATTTTGGTCCCAGCGCCCCATACGGCGGCCGCGGAGCCGACAAATACCAGGAGATTGATCCATACCGGTGTGTTGGCGAAATCGAACATGACTAGCGCAGCCCCTCCAGATAGGCAGCCAGATCGTCCAATTGCTCTTGGGAGAAAACGCCGTAGGGCGGCATCCTGTTTTCCGGCTTGATGTGCTGGTTGTTGACGATGAAATCGGCGAAGGCCTCGGCCGAGTTGGGCAGGGTCGCCGCTGCAAGCGAATGACGCCCGCCGACATGGGTGAGGTCAGGGCCGATCTTGCCGTCCGCCCCGGT
>Ga0207773_100219_pt1 | contig 39495 bp, 36 predicted proteins | sample TtaePargueraPR_2_FD_187281 | JGI IMG/M metagenome (GOLD analysis project Ga0207773, IMG submission 187281) | Aerobic enrichment media microbial communities from Bioluminiscent Bay, La Parguera, Puerto Rico - Tt and M1 (3) (SPAdes) | ecosystem: Environmental > Aquatic > Marine > Unclassified ...
CAAGGTATGATCCGCACTAACTGATTGATAATAGACAGGATTCACACGGTTTGATGGAACCGAAATCGGTTCCATCAAACCGTGATCCTGTCTAGGCCGCCCGGGCCTCCGCGCGGAAGCCTCCACGCGGATGCGCCGCCGGGGACGATCCGGCCCAATGTCGGTCTTGCGGTGCCAGCGGCGCGGTGCCAAAGAAGAGCGCGGCCCGGCGTAGGGCCGCCGGAGGGTGAACGGAGCGAGATGGACACCGAGAGCGGCAAACTGCCCGTCAACAAGCGCATAAGCGAGGACCAGACGGTCGAACTCGCCGACACGTTCCGGCTGATGGCCGATCCCACGCGCCTGTCGATCATCCTGTCCTGCCTCGACCAGCCCCAGTCCGTCGGCGTGATGGCCGACGATCTCGGCCTTTCCGCCTCGCTGGTCAGCCACCATCTGCGCCTGTTGCGGGCCAGCCGGCTGATCCACGCCAACCGGCGCGGCAACCGCGTCTACTACCAGGTCACCGACGAACACATCCGCCGCACCCTGACCGACATGGTCGACCATGTGGCGGAGGAGAGCCCGGAGCTCTAGGCGCGCCGGCCTCGACACAGCCCCCGGAGGCGCCGATGACCGCCACGACTCAGCGCGCCCGCGACCGGCAGGGCCTGCCCGTCACCACCGCGTCGGCCGAAACGCTCGACGCTGTCGACCGCTTCCAGCACGCCTTCATCAGCTACGGCACCGATTTCCAGCCGGCCATCGACGCGGCGGAACGCGAGACCGGCGCGCCGCTGGTGCAGGCGCTGGCGGCGGCCGGCTGCCTGTTCCTGGAAAGCCCGGCCGGCTTCGCCGCCGCCCGCCCCTTCGTCGAGCGGGCACTGGCGGCGCGGGAGCGGGGAACGGCGCGCGAGGCGCTGCTCGTCGATGCCGTGGCCGCCTGGGCGGCCGGCGACATGGACCGGGCGATCGCCCTCCACCACCGCCTGGCCGAGGCCTGGCCGGCCGACGTGTTCGCCGCCAAGATCGGCCAGTACCACTGCTTCAACCGCGGCGACTGCGCCGGCATCCTGGCCCTGGCCGAACCGGCGCTGGCCACGGGCGAGGACCATCCCTATCACGGCTATGCCTGGGGCATGGCGGCCTTCGGCTACGAGCAGTGCCACCGCCTGGCGGAGGCCGAGGAAGCCGGCCGCCGGGCCGTCGCCATCGACCGCACGGACGCCTGGGCACACCACGCGGTGGCGCATGTGCTCGACACCCTGGGCCGGATCGACGAGGGCCTCGACTGGATGCGCGCCCACGCCGACACATGGGACCGCTGCAACTCCTTCATGCTGACCCACAACTGGTGGCACACCGCCCTCTTCCATCTCGACCGCGACGAGGTCGAGGCGGCGCTGGCGCTCCACGACAGCCGCGTCTGGGGGGTGTGGAAGGCGTACAGCCAGGACCAGATCAACGCGATCTCGCTGCTCGCCCGCATCGAGCTGAGGCCGGGCGCGCCGGACCTGGGCGAGCGCTGGCGCGATGTCGGCACCCATGTCGCCGCGCGCGGGCCGGAGCATGTCAACGGCTTCCTCGACCTGCAGTACCTGCTCGCCCTCCACCGTGCCGGGGAGCGGGAGGCGGCCGACCGGCTGATGGCGTCGCTGCGTGCCCGTGCCGCCACCGACCTGCCGCCGGTCTGGGCCGCGACCGTGCTGCCGGCGGCGGAGGGCATCGAAGCCTATGCGACCGGCGACTGGCCACTGGCCGCCGACCGGCTGTTGCGGGTCCACCCCCGACTCATCGCGCTCGGCGGCAGCCACGCCCAGCGCGACCTCTTCGACCAGATCCTGATCGAGAGCCTGTTACGCGACGGGAGGAAGAAGGAGGCCGGGCGCCTCATCCGCGCCCGACTAGAAAGCAAGCCGAATATCGTTTGGAATCAAAGACTTTTGGCCCGTTGCTCGGGTGAACCATAACCTGAATGATAGCCCATAAAGGCCATGCACTTTCGGCGTGGCCGGTTGACGGGGCACTCACAGGGACCGGCGCGGATGCGAGCGCCGGCTGCCGGGGCTCGCCGCAGTCCACTTTGGCAAAGACGATCCGCCGGTCCCGGCTCTCCCTGCGGTCGGCCGGGACGACACGAGCTGATAACGGAAGAAATCATGGTCATCCCGTGCGCGATGCGGCGCGAAGTGCCGCTTCGCAGACCCGGGATCGGCCGCCCGCTATCACCTATGTCGACTTTGGCAAGGACGACCGCGAGGTCCCGGCTCTCCCTGCGGTCGGCCGGGACGACGAAGTTGGGGGAGTTGAAATAAATTCAATCGTCGTTCCGCACGCAGCGGAGCGGAGATGCGGAACCTAGCGCCCGTCTTCTCCAGCCTCCAGCCAGGCTTCACGGCAGTTGCCGACCGCCTACCCGACCACGAGGTCGCCGCCTGCCGGTTCGGTGAAGTGGCGCTCGACCAGGGCGTCGTCGACGCCGGCGAGCGTCGGCGGATCCCAGCGCGGGTTCCGGTCCTTGTCGACCACCAGGGCACGGATGCCCTCGAAGAAGTCGTGGCCGTCCATGCAGGCCTGGGAGAGGCGGAACTCCATGGTCACCGCCTCCGGATAGCTGAGCGCGGCACCCCGGCGCAGTTCCGCCAGCGTCACCTTCATCGACGTCGGCGAGCGGGTGGCGAGCGTGTCGCGGGCGGCGCGGGCGAAGTCGCCCGGCTCCGCCTCCAGGGCCGCGATCACCGCCTCGACGCTGTCATGGCCGAAGCAGCGGTCGATCAGGGCGCGCTCCGCCGCCACCGGCGACGGCCCCGGCTCGACAGCCGCGCCGGCCAGGACCGCGTCGACCGCGCCTCCCTCCGCCAGTCCCGCGATCACCGCCTCGAGCCGGTCCGACGGGACATGATGCGTGCCATAGCCGATGGCCATCGCGTCGGCCGCGTCGCCGCGATTGCCGGTCAGCGCGAAATAGGTGCCAAGCTGCCCCGGGCAGCGGGGCAGGAACCAGCCGGCGCCGACATCGGGGAACAGGCCGATGCCGGTCTCAGGCATGGCGAACATCAACCGCTCGGTCACCACCCGGTGGGAGCCGTGCATGGACAGCCCCATGCCGCCCCCCATCGAGATGCCGTTGACGAGCGCGACATAGGGCTTGGGATAGGTGTGGATCCGGTGGTTCAGGCGGTACTCGGCGCGAAAGAAGTCGGCGGTCAGCCGGCCCGGATCGTCGCCCCGCTTGCGCGCCATGCCGGCCTCCCAGACCGCGCGCACGTCGCCGCCGGCGCAGAACGCCTTCTCGCCCGCGCCCCGGATCGCCACGGCGGCGACACCGTCGTCCTCGGCCCAGGCGGCGAGCATTGGGTCCATCGCCTCGATCATCGGCAGGTTGAGGGCGTTCAGCGCCTTCGGCCGGTTCAGCGTGATCAGGCCCAGCCGGCCGCGCTTCTCGAACAGGACGTCGTCGGTCATGGCATCGCTTTCAGGGACGGGGGTCCGTTGGGATCGTGGTCAGTCGGCCAGCAGCCGGCGTGAGACGATCAGGCGCATCACCTCGTTGGTGCCCTCCAGGATGCGGTGCACACGCAGATCCCGGAGATAGCGCTCGATCGGGTACTCCTTGATGTAGCCGTAACCGCCATGCAGCTGCAGGGCCTGGTCGACGATCTGGAAGCAGGCGTCGGTGGCGAAGCGCTTGGCCTTGGCGCACAGCGCCGTCTTCTCCGCCTCGTCCGTGTCCAGCGCCCACGCGGCCCGGTGCACCAGCAGCCGCGCGGCATCGAGGTCGGTCGCCATGTCGGCGAGCCGGAACTGGGTGTTCTGGAACTCGGCGATCGGCCGGCCGAACTGCTTGCGTTCGCGCGTGTAGGCGGTCGCCAGCTCCAGGCAGGCGCGGGCGCCGCCGATCGAGCAGGCGCCGATATTCACCCGGCCGCCATCCAGGCCCATCATGGCGATCTTGAAGCCCATCCCCTCCGCGTCGAGGCGGTTGGCCACCGGCACCCGGCAGTCCTCGAGGATCACCTGGGCGGTGGGCTGGGAGTTCCAGCCCAGCTTGCGCTCCTTCTTGCCGAAGGAGAGGCCGGGCGTGCCGTCCTCGACCACGATGGCGGAGATGCCGCCGGGTCCCGGCCCGCCGGTGCGCGCCATCACGACATAGACGTCCGAGGCGGAGCCGCCGGAGATGAAGGCCTTCTGGCCGTTCAGCACGTAGTCGTCGACGTCCCGCCTCACCGTCGTCGCCAGCGCGGCGGCGTCGGAGCCCGCCCCCGGCTCGGTCAGGCAGTAGCTGCCTGTCTTCTCCATGGTGAACAGCGACGGCAGCAGGCGGGCCTTGAGATCGTCGTCGCCGAAGCGGTCGATCATCCAGGCGACCATGTTGTGGATCGAGAGATAGGCCGCCGTCGACGGACAGGCCGCCGCCAGTTCCTCGAAGATCACCGCGGCGTCGAGGCGGCCGAGACCGGAGCCGCCATGCTCCTCGCCGCAGTAGATGCCGGCGAAGCCCAGCGCGCCGGCCTCCAGGAACAGGTCGCGCGGGAAGATCTCCTTCTCGTCCCACTCCGCGGCATGGGGCAGGATGCGGTCGGCGGCGAAGCCGCGCGCGGCGTCCTGAAAGGCGCGCTGATCCTCGGAAAGCTGGAAGTCCATGGGCCGTCTCCTGCCGTCTCCCCCGCGGCCGGCGGGACGTTCGCCGTCCCGTCAGTCGATGCCCCCGGTCATTCGATGCCCCCGGACATTCGATGCCACCGTCAGCGGGGCCGCAATCGACGGGTTAGCCGGTCGGGGCCAAGCGGTCAATTCGCCCGTGCGAGCGGCCGGGACTTGCCGGCCGGCCGGGGCATGAGATACCGAAGCGCGGACCACCGTTTCCGCCTCGGCCCCGCCAACCACCAGGACCGCACGCGATGAGCTTTCCCGGACGCTTCCCGACCACCCGGCCGCGGCGCAACCGCACCGACGACTGGACCCGCCGCCTGGTGCGCGAGACGACGCTCACCGTCGACGACCTGATCTGGCCGGTCTTCGTCACCGAGGGCCGCCAGCACGAGGAGCCGGTGCCGTCGATGCCGGGCGTGGTGCGCTACACGGTGGACCGCATGGTCGAGGCGGTGGCGCGGGCTCGCGATCTCGGCATCCCGGCGGTCGCCCTCTTCCCCCATGTCGACCCGGCCGCGAAGACCGAGGATGGGCGCGAGGCGACCCATCCCGACAATCTGATGTGCCGGGCGATCCGCGCCATCAAGGCCGAGGTGCCGGGCATCGGCGTGGTCACGGACGTCGCCCTCGATCCCTACACCACGCACGGCCATGACGGCCTGCTTGACGGCGAGACGATCCTGAACGAGGAGACGGTGCTGGTCCTGGTGAAGCAGGCGCTGGTGCAGGCGGAGGCCGGTGCCGACATCATCGCGCCCTCGGACATGATGGACGGCCGGGTGGGCGCGCTCCGCGCGGCCCTCGACAAGGACGGCTTCACCGGGACGAAGATCATGTCCTACGCCGCCAAGTACGCCTCGGCCTTCTACGGGCCGTTCCGCGACGCGATCGGCTCCAAGGCCGCCCTCATCGGCGACAAGAAGACCTATCAGATGGACCCCGGCAACGCGCTGGAGGCCTTGCGGGAGGTCGAACTCGACCTCGCCGAGGGCGCCGACATGGTGATGGTCAAGCCCGGCATGCCCTATCTCGACATCGTCCACCGGGTGAAGGCGGTCTTCGGCGTGCCGACCTACGCCTACCAGGTGTCTGGCGAGTACGCGATGCTCAAGGGCGCCATCGGCAATGGCTGGCTCGACAACGACCGGACGGTGCTGGAGAGCCTCGCCGCCTTCAAGCGCGCCGGCGCGGACGGCATCCTCACCTACCTTGCGGTCGAGGCGGCGACGCTGCTGCGCGGCTAGGTCGCACCGTCGCGCCGGAGTGCCTCGCAGGCCGCCACGAAAGCGCCGATGTCGTGGCCGCGCATGTGCGGGATCAGACGGCGGATGGCGTCCCGGTCGAAGGTCCACCAGCGGGTCGCCAGCAGGCGTTCGATCACCGGTGCCTCGAACCGCGTGCCGACCTCGCGCGCCGGATTGCCGACCACGATGGCATAGGGTGCCACATCCTTGGCGACGACCGCCCGCGCGCCGACCACCGCGCCATGGCCGATCGTGACGCCCGACAGTATCGTCGCACCTCGACCGATCCAGACGTCCGAACCGATGACGACGTCACCTTTCGACACTTCGTCCGCCGCGGGCAGCGCCTCGACCTCTGGCCAGACGTCTCGAAACTGATGCAGCGGAAAGGTGGTCGGCCGCCGGATGTCGTGGTTGCCGCCGAGGATGATCTCCACTTCAGCGGCGATGCTGCAGAAGCTGCCGATCACCAGCCGGTCCCGCGCGCTCCAGCGATAGATGCGCGGCACGCCATAGGTGAACTCGCCGACCTCGTAGCCCTGCGTCACGATGTCGGGGTTTAGCGCGCGGCGCGTGGCGTGCACCCGGGGCACACGGATCCGGCGTAGGAACTTGCTCAGGCGGGACATGATTGCGTGGCGGTTTCGACCCAATGACTGGCGACGGGACAATACCACGGCTCGGCCGAGCCGGTGGCGTGAAAGCCGACATGGCCGCCGCTGGCCGGAAAGGCGGTGGCGATCGCCGGGTGCCGGCGCCAGTCGACGGCCTCGAACATGGCGAAGGGGATCCACGGGTCGTTGCGGGCGTGGATCAGCAGCGTCGGCACGGCGATGCCGGCGAGATGGCCATTCGCCGAGGAGCGGCGATAGTAGTCGAGCGCGCCGGCGAAGCCGTTGCGCGGCGCGATGACGTGTTCGTCGAAGTCGAGCACGCTGCGTACCCGGCCCACCGTGGCCAGCATGTGGTCGTCGAGATCGCTCGGACCGGTCAGCGCCTCGCGCTTCATCTCGGCCAGGATGTAGCGGTGATAGAGATGGTTGCGGAGCGCCATCATGCGGCGCTGGGTCGCCTTCAGGTCGATCGGCGGCGACACGGCGATGGCGGCCCGCAGCGGTGCCGCCGTCCCCTCTTCCCCCAGCAGCTTGAGCAGCACGTTGCCGCCGAGCGAGAAGCCGATCGCGATCAGGCCCGCCTCCGCCTCCGGCTCGCGCGACAGGGCCGCCAGGATCGCCGCCAGATCCTCCGAGCGGCCGGCATGGTAGGCGCCACGGCAGGTATGCGCCGCCTCCCCCGCCCCGCGCAGGTTGATGCGCGCAACCGGATGGCCGGCGTCGAGGAAGTGGCGCGCGGTGAGCTTGATGTAGCCGCTCGACGAGCTGCCGGTCAGGCCGTGGATCAACACCGCCAGGGGGCGGCCCGGGCCGACGCCCGATTCCGGCCGGTTCAGCGCCGCGAAGGTCACGTCGCCTTGCGTCAGGTCGATCATCAGCGAGCGGCCGCGCGGAAAGCGGCGCCGCGCCTGCCGGGTCAGCGTGTTGCGCAGCGTCTGCAGGTCGCCGCCCCACCAGGGAAAGCGGGCACGAAAGGCCGGCGGGCGCGCCTCGGATGGCGTCACCCCGCCAGCCACTCCGCCACCAGGGCGATCTGCTCCGGCACCATCAGGGAGGGCGCGTGGCCGCAATGGGGAATGGTGACGAGGCGGACATGCTCACGCTCGGCCATGCGGTCGGCTGTCAGTTCCTCCAGCAGGGTCGAGCGTTCGCCGCGCAGCACCAGCACCGGGCACGAGATCGCCTCCCAGAGGAGCCAGAGGTCGACCGTCTGGGGGCCGGTCTTCGCCAGCGTCTCGCCGATGCCGGGATCGAAGGCACGGGCGACGCGGCCCTCCGGCAAGGGCCGGCTGCCCGTCGCCGCCAAATGGTCGAGCACATGGGATGGCAGCGGCCCCCAATCGCTCATCGCGTCGTCGAGCCAGCGCCGGAAGGCGACCTGGTCGTCGAAGCTCTCCGGCGCGAAGACGTTCTGGATATCCGCCATCGCCGCGGCGGAGACGAAGGGTCCGACATCGTTGAGCACCAGCCGGCGGATCGGCGAGCCGGGGGTGGCGGCCAGCACCATGCCGATCAGGCCGCCCATCGAGGTGCCCACCCAGTCGACCGGACCGTCGCCGATCACCGAGACCAGCGACGCCATGTCGCGGACATACTGCGTGACCTGGTAGTGGTCGCTGTCGCGCAGCCAGTCCGAGCGGCCGCGCCCGACGATGTCGGGGCACCAGACGTCGCCCTTCGCCGCCAGCGCGGGGGCCAGCCAGTCGAAGTCCCGGGCGCTGCGGGTGAGGCCGTGCACGCAGATCGTCGGCACGCCGTCGCCGCCCCGCCAGCGGTCGACCTCGAAGCCGTGCCAGCCGGCCTCGCTGATGCCGAGGAGGCGGCGGGTCTCGGTCGGCTTGCCGGGAGCGTCGGCCATGCTCAGCCGAGGCCCGCCCGGGCGCGCAGTTCCGGCGTGCGGATGTCGATCTCCTGGCCGACCAGGTCGTCGGCCTCCCGCCCGCAGAGCCAGACGATGAAGCGCGCCGGATCGCTGGCCGGCGCCAGGTCCTCCCGCTTCAGCCGGCTGACCGCGTTCATGCCGGAGGCGCGGATCTTCCCCTGCATCTCCGTGTCGACCACGCCCGGACGGAAGGAGAAGATGCGCAAGGCCGGCAACTCCAGGTGCAAGGCCCGGCTCAACATGGCCAGGCCCGCCTTGCCGCTGCAATAGGCGCTCCAGCCCTCCATCGGCCCGCCGGCCGCGCCGGAGGAGATGTTGACCACCGTGCCGTCGGCCGGCAGATGCGCCAGCGCGTGGCGGATCACGTGGTAGGCGCCGATGAGGTTGACCTGGATGTTGCGGGCCCAGGCGGCCGGATCGCTGTCCGCCAGATGGCCGATCGGGTCGATGATGCCGGCATTGTTGACGACCACGTCGATGCCGCCGAGATCGGCCGCCGCCTGCTCCACCACCGCCTTCACCCGGTCGCCGTCGGCGACGTCGCAGGTATAGGCATGGGCGGTGGCGCCGCCCTGCCGCAACTCGCCGGCGAGCCCGGCGATCGCCGCCTCGCTGCGTGCCACCAGCGCCACGCTCATGCCGGCGGCGGCCAGCGCCTCGGCGGTCGCGGCGCCGATTCCGCGGCTGGCGCCGACGATCAGCGCCCGTTTGCCCTCATGCGAACTCATGCTGCCTCGATCTCCCGTGCTGTCAGCCGCCGGTTGGGTGCTTCCCCGAATGCCACAGTTTGGCCGGTCGGTTCCAGGGGCAGATGGGCAGCGATCGGGGGCGGTCAAGCGTGACGCGCGTTTTCGGCGCCCGAGGGTCATTTGCTTGCCGCCGCGCGATGCCTATGATGCGCGCGCAACGAGACGACAGTCGGGATTCGAGGGGGAGGTTCGCGCGTGGCCGCGCCGTCCAGGGAAACGCAGCCGTCATCCGCTAGCGGCGGGGCCGGCGGTCCGCCGGCCGGCCCGCTTTCGGGCATCGTGGTCGTCGACCTCAGCCGGGTGCTCGCCGGGCCCTATTGCAGCATGGTGCTGTCCGACCTCGGCGCCCGCGTCATCAAGGTGGAAATCCCCGGCCAGGGCGACGACGCCCGCACCTACGGCCCCTTCGTCGACGGCCGGTCGGCCTATTTCGCCTCCATCAACCGCGGCAAGGAGTCGATCGCCCTCGACCTGAAATCCGCCGACGACCGCGCGATCTTCGACCGCCTGCTGGACCGCGCCGACGTGGTGATGGAGAACTACCGCGCCGGCACCATGGAGCGTCTGGGCTATGGCTGGGAGCGCCTGCACGCGCGATTCCCGCGGCTGATCTACGCCGCCACCAGCGGCTTCGGCCACACCGGCCCCTACCGCGAGCGCCCGGCCTACGACATGGTGGTCCAGGGCATGGGCGGGATCATGAGCCTGACCGGACAGCCGGGCGGCGAGCCGACCCGGGTGGGCACCTCGGTCGGCGACATCACCGCCGGCCTGTTCACCGCCATCGGCATCAACGCCGCGCTCTTCCACCGGGCGGCGACCGGCCAGGGCATGATGGTCGACGTCGCCATGCTGGACAGCCAGGTGGCGATCCTGGAGAACGCCATCGCGCGCTATTTCGCCACCGGTGTCACGCCCGGCCCGCTGGGCACCCGCCACCCCTCCATCACCCCGTTCGAGGCCTTCGAGACCGGCGACGGCTGGCTGATCATCGCCGCCGGCAACAACCAGCTCTTTCGCCGCCTCGCCGGGGCGCTGGGCCACCCGGCCCTGGCCGAGGACGCGCGCTTCGCCGACAACGACGCCCGCACCGCCCATGCCGACGACCTGAAGGCGGCGCTCGAGGTCATCCTGAAGACCGCCGACACGACCCACTGGCTGGGCGTCCTGTCGGAGGCGGGCGTGCCGGCCAGCCCGATCAACACGGTGGCCGACACGCTGGCCGACCGCCAAGTGCTGGCCCGCAACATGGTGGTCGGGCTGGGTGACAATCGGGACAGCGGCGACGGCCTGCACCCGGTGCTGAAGGTCGCCGGCAACCCGATCAAGCTGTCCGCCTTCGCCGACCCCGACCGTCGCGGAGCCCCGCCCGAGCTGGACGGCGACCGCCAGGCCATCCTCGCCTGGCTGGACAGCGGCGCATGAGGCGCCTGCTGCGCTGGCTCTGGCGCATCCCGGCCGCCCTGCTGCTGCTTGCCGCCATCGTGGTGATCGGCGGCTATTTCTACCTGTCGAGCGGCCTGCCGGACTACGACCGCACGGTGCGGGTCGCCGGCATCGACGCCCCGGTGCAGATCGCCTGGGACGACAACGCCGTGCCGCACATCTTCGCCGGCTCGTCCGAGGATGCCTATTTCGCACTCGGCTTCGTGCACGCCCAGGACCGGCTGTGGCAGATGGAGATCCAGCGCCGGCTGGCCCGCGGCACGGTGGCCGAGCTCAGCGCCTTCGGCCTCGCCCACGACCGCACCGTGCGCACGCTCGGGCTCTACCGCCTGGCCGAGGCGTCCCTCGCCGATGTAGACGAGGAGAGCCGCGGCATCCTCGCCGCCTATGCCCGCGGGGTGAACACCTATCTGGCCAATGCCGAGGGCGCCTGGCCGCCGGAATTCTACCTCGCCGGCATCGAGCCCGAGCCCTGGACGCCGGCCGACAGCCTCGCCTGGGGTCGGCTGATGGACTACCAGCTCTCCTCCAACTGGCGGCGCGAGGCGCTGCGCGCGGAGATCGAGACGCTGCTGAGCCCGGCCCAGGTGGACTTCCTCATGCCGCCGGTCGAGGGACCGGCGGGGGCGACGACGCTGTCGGGCGCGGCGAGTGCCGCGGCCGCCGGCACCGGCGCCTGGACCCGCCTCGCCGGCGCCCTGCCGGAAATCGGTCCCGCCGGCGCCTCCAACCAATGGGTGCTGTCGGGCGAGCGCACGGCGACCGGCGCGCCGCTTCTGGTCAACGACCCGCATCTCGGCCTGCAGACGCCCATCCTGTGGTATCTCGCCCGCATCGAGACGCCGGAGCTGACCCTGGTCGGGGCCACGGTGCCGGGCGTGCCGGCCATGGTGCTGGGCCACAACGGAAACATCGCCTGGGGCATGACCACCGCCTATGTCGACACCGAGGACCTGGTGATCGAGCGTGTCGATCCCGATGATCCCACCCGCTACCTGACGGAGACCGGCAGCTTGCCCTTCGAGACGCGCGAGGAGGTGATCGCGGTGGACGGCGCCGAGCCGGTGACCATCACCGTGCGGGAGACCCGGCACGGACCCGTGATCTCCGACATCGACCCGGAGGTGGCGGCGCTGTTCGGCCCCAACGCGGTGGTCGCGCTGGCCTCCACCGGCCAGACCGAGGAGGACACGCTCGCCAACGCCATCCACGGTCTCAACCAGGCGACCAATGTGGACGAGGCGATCGCGGCGCTGGCGGACTGGATCGCCCCGATCCAGAACTTCGCCATCGCCGACATCGACGGCCGGGTCGCCTTCGTGGTGCCGGGCCGCGTGCCGGTGCGCGAAAACCGCGACGGCCTGCGCCCCGTGGCCGGCTGGACCGGTGCCGCCGAATGGGCGGGCGCCATTCCCTGGTCGGACATGCCGCGCCTCGTCGACCCGCCGGACGGCCAGTTCGTCAACGCCAACAACGCCAGCGTCGGCCCGGACTTCCCCTACGATCTCGGCTTCGACGGCATCGAGGCCTTCCGGGCCGCGCGCATCACCGACATGCTGGGCGCGCGCGGCGATCTCGACATCGCCGCCTCGGAGGCCATGCTGGCCGACATCCGCTCCGACGCCGCGGCCCTGGTGCTGCCGGCCATGCTCACCATCGCCGGGCATGACGGGCGCAGCGCGGAGGCGCTCGCCCTGCTGCGCCGCTGGGACTACGCGATGGACCGCAACCGGCCCGAGCCGCTGATCTATTCCGCCTGGCTGCGCGAGCTGGTGCGCGCCTTGTTCGGGGACGAGCTGGGCGCCAGCTTCGGCGGCTACTGGCAGCTGCATCCGGGACGGGTGCATGCGGCGTTGACCGACGCCACCGCCTGGTGCGACGACGTGCGGACCCGCGACGCCGAGGACTGCGCCACGGTGCTCAGCGCCAGCCTCGACACCGCGCTGGACTGGATCGCCATGCGCCATGGCGAGATGCCGTCGGACTGGCGCTGGGGCGACGAGCACGTGGCGCCGCTCGCCAACCAGGTGATCGGCTTCGTGCCGGTGGTCTCCGCCCTGCTCGACCAGTCGATCGAGACCAGCGGGTCGAGCTACACGGTCAACCGCGGCGGCACCTGGATCGCCCGCGAGAACGCGCCCTTCCAGCACACCCATGGCGCCGGATATCGCGCGATCTACGACCTAGCCGACACTGAGAACTCTCGCTTCGTCATCGCCACCGGCCAGTCCGGCCACCCGCTCAGCGCGCATTACGGCGATCTGCGGGAGACCTGGGCCGCCGGCCAGCACGTCACCATCGGCGGCACGCCCGGCACGCTCGCCGCGAGCGGGCTGGGCATGCTCACCCTGAGGCCCTCGGAATGACCGCCCGCGACCTTCCCGTCCGCTTCGCCGATATCGAGGATGCCGCGCGCCGGGCCGGCGACAATGTCGTCGAGACGCCGCTGATCGCCACGCCCGCCCTCTCCCGCCGGCTCGGGCTCGACCTCCGGCTGAAGCTCGAGAACCTGCAGATCACCCAGTCGTTCAAGGCGCGCGGCGCCTTCAACAAGCTGTCGCGCCTGAGCGCCGAGGAGCGCGCGCGCGGCGTCATCGCGCTGTCGGCCGGCAACCATGCCCAGGGTGTGGCCTGGCATGCCGAGGCGCTGGGGATCCCCGCCACCATCGTAATGCCCCGCCACACGCCCTTCACCAAGGTCAGCCGCACCGAGGCGCTGGGCGCCAATGTAGAACTGGTCGGCGACACGCTGAACGACGCCAACGACTTCGTGGCGCGCCTGATCGAAGAGCGCGGCCTCACTCTGGTGCATCCCTATGACGACCCGCTGATCATCGCCGGCCAGGGCACGGTGGGGCTGGAGATGGCCCGCCAGTGCGACTGCCTCGACTGCGTCGTGGTGCCGATCGGCGGCGGCGGCCTGATCGCCGGTACCGCCATCGCGCTGCGCCAGGCCTGGCCGGAGGTGGAGATCGTCGGCGTGCAGTCGGCCCTGTTCCCGGCCATGCGCGACGCGCTGGCCGGGCGGCCGGGCCAGTATCAGGGCGCCACTCTGGCCGAGGGCATCGCGGTCAAGAGCCCGGGCAAGATCACACGCGAGATCATCGCCGAGCTGGTGGACGACATCCTGATCGTCGACGAGGATATGATCGAGGGCGCGATCCACCTGCTCGCCACCGAGCAGAAGCTGGTCATCGAGGGCGCCGGTGCCGCCGGTCTGGCCGCCATCCAGGCCTTCACCGACCGCTTCGCCGGCCGCCGCGTCGGCACGGTCCTGTGCGGCGGCAATATCGACCCCCGCGTCCTCTCCTCCATCCTGATGCGCGGCCTGGCCCGGGCCGGCCAGCTGGTCTGCCTGCTGATCGAGATCGACGACTCGCCGGGCAACCTCGCCCGCGTCTCCGGTGTCATCGGCGAGGCCGGCGGCAACATCGTCGAGGTCCAGCACAGGAGGCTGATGCTCGACCTGCCGGTCAAGCGCATCGACCTCGAAGTGATCATCGAGAGCAAGGACTCGCGGCATGTCGAGCGCATCGTGAAGGCGCTGGAACAGCACGGCTATTCGGCCCAGATCCAGACCACCATCGGCACCTGAGGCGAAGGCGCCCGATCGGTCCCGGGTCTGCGGCGCATCACTTCGTGCTGCGCTGCGCACGGGACGACGCGGTTGATTTTTCGGTCAGTTTCATTGTCGTCCCAGGCGCGATGCGGCGCGAAGTGCCGCTTCGCAGACCCGGGACCGGCCGCCCGTCTTCTCCCGCTACGGCTCGAACGGGCCCAGCGAGGCGTAGCGGCCGCGGTCGTAGAGCAGCGGGTCGACATGCTCGGCGGCCGTGTTCTCGAAGCCCAGCACGCGGCCGACCAGGATGCGGTGGTCGCCGCCCGGGTGGTCGGCCTCCAGCCGGCAGTCCAGCGTGGCCAGGTTACCCTCCAGCACTGGCGAGCCGGTGACCATGCGGCGGAAGGCCAGGTCCCGCCAGTCGCCGATGTCGCGGGCGAAGCGGATGGAGACGTCGCGCTGGTCGCGCGACAGCACGTTGACCGCGAAGGCGCCGGCGGCGAGGAAGCGGGCCAGGCTGCCGCCGCCCTCGCGCAGGCAGAACAGCACCAGCGGCGGTTCCAGCGACAGCGAGGTGAAGCTGTTGACCGTGACGCCGATCGGCCCGTCGCCCGCCGGCTGGCAGGTCATCACCGTCACGCCGGTGGTGAAACGGCCGAGCGCCTGGCGGTAGGCGACGAGATCCTGTTCGGGCAGGTCTGCCGCTGGGCGGTCGGCGGCTGGCTTCAAGGGGCGCACTCCCTGGCTTCGGAACCGGTGGATACATGAAGCCGTCTACCAAGGAGGGCAAGGCCGGAGTTCCGGAATCCTTGTGATCGGGGACGTATTGCGATTTCATTAAGCGCACGGACAAAGCCGCCCCGACGTCACGCCGGATGGAACCCATAATGGATGGCAAGCCCGACAGGGATGATCTTTTCGCACGATATGACCCCGGACCCTTCTTCGACGAGGTGGTGCGCCGCGCGGGCAGCGACGGCGAGCAGGTGTCGCGGCTGCTGCAGGACCGGCTGAGCGATATCGGCCTCGACCTGCTCTATCGCCGCTCCGACGACGCCGGCCGGGAGCTGTTCAACCTCGGCATCACCTTCCTCATCTACACCGAGAATCAGGCGGTCGACCGCATCCTGCCCTTCGACATCATCCCGCGCATGATCACGCCTCGGGAATGGCAGCAGCTCGAGCGCGGCACCCGCCAGCGCGTCGCCGTCCTCAACGCCTTCCTGGCGGACATCTACGGCCCCCAGCGCTGCATCAAGGACGGCATCATCCCGGGCGAACTGGTGCTGGGCAATCCCAACTACAGGGAGGCGATGCACGACATCGCGGTGCCGCATGGCGCCTTCGTGAACATTCTTGGCCTCGACCTGGTGCGCGACGCCGAGGGCGCCTTCCGGGTGCTGGAGGACAATTGCCGGGTGCCGTCCGGCGTTTCCTACGTGATCGAGAACCGCCACCTCATGCAGCGCGCCTTTCCCGACCTGATGTCGGATATCGGCGTCAAGCCGGTGAGCGATTACGGCCGCCACCTGCTGGAGGCGCTGGCCGACATGGCGCCCCCCGCGGTCACCGATCCGCAGGTCGTGCTGCTCTCGGCCGGCACCTACAACTCCGCCTATTTCGAGCACGTCTTCCTCGCCCGCGAGATGGGCGTGCCGCTGGTCGAGGGCCAGGACCTGGTGGTGGGCGAGGACGACCGGGTCTACATGAAGACCATCGAGGGCCTGGCGCCCGTCGACGTCATCTACCGTCGCATCGGCGACGACTTCCTTGATCCGGAGGCCTTCCGCGCCGACAGCATGATCGGCGTGCCGGGTCTGATGCGGGCCTACCGCGCCGGCAAGGTGACGCTGGCCAACGCGGTGGGCACCGGCGTCGCCGACGACAAGGCGGTCTATGCCTACATGCCGCGGCTGATCAAGTACTACCTCGACGAGGACGCGGTGATCGACAACGTGCCGACCCATATCTGCCGCGAGGCGGAAGGGCTCGCCTACACGCTCGACCACGCCGCGGAGCTGGTCACCAAGCCGGTGGGCGAGGCCGGCGGCTACGGCATCGTCGTCGGCCCCAAGGCGACGGCGGAACAGCTCGATACCCTGCGCCAGCAATTGCGCGCCGATCCCGCCAACTACATCAGCCAGCCCATGGTGCCGCTGTCGGTCTGCCCGACCCTGACCGACGACGGCGTGGAGGCGCGCCATGTCGACCTGCGCCCCTTCTGCGTCACCGGCAAGTCGAGCTGGGTGCTGCCCGGCGGCCTGACCCGGGTGGCGCTGCGCCGCGGCGCCATCGTGGTGAATTCGAGCCAGGGTGGCGGATCGAAGGACACCTGGGTACTGGAGGCATCATGACGCTGCTTGCCCGTTTCGCCGAGGCCACCTTCTGGATGGCCCGCTACATGGAGCGCGCGGAGAACCTGGCCCGCCTGATCGACGTCAACGAATCCTTCGCGCGCGACAGCCGGGGGACGAACGACTGGGCCGGCCTGCTGTTCCTCAACGGTGACCTCGAGCGCTTCGACGAGCGGCACGACCGCCGCAGCGCCGCCAACGTGCTGAATTTCTACCTGGCCGATGGCGGCAACGCGACCTCGATCCCCTACTCGATCCGTGCCGCCCGGGAAAACGCGCGGACCTTGAGGCCCCTGATCTCCACCGAGATGTGGAGCCAGCTCAACGCCTTCTACAACCGCCTGCTGTCGCTCTCGCCGGCGGACCTCGCGGTGCAGCATGTCAGCCGGCTGTGCACCGAGATCAAGGAGGCCTGCCAGACCCATACGGGCATCGTCGAGGGCACCTTCTTCCGCGACGAGGGCCACTGCTTCTACCTCATGGGCAAGGCCATCGAGCGGGCCGACCAGACCAGCCGGCTGCTCGACATCAAGTACCACACGCTGCTGCCCTCGCCCGGCGATGTCGGTTCGCCGCTCGACGTCAGCCAGTGGAACACGCTGCTGCGCTCGGCCTCCGCCTACCATGCCTTCCGGCGCACCCATGCGCGCGGCATGTCGGCCCCGGCCGTCGCCGGCTTCCTGGTCTTCCACGACAGCTTTCCGCGCTCGATCCTGCTCTGCCTGAAAACCGCCGCGGACATGCTGGAGCGGCTCCGGCGGCGGCACGGCGTGACCCGGGGCCAGGGCGCGCGGGACAAGCTGGGCGCCATCATCGCCGGCCTCGAGGCGACCGACATCGACACCGTCATCGCCTCGGGCATGCACGAATTCCTGGACAGAACCCAGGCGGATTTGATCGACTTCACCCAGGTGCTCGGAACCGAGCTTTTCGGGCACGCGTTCCAGACGCAGTCCGCGGCATGACGCGCGGTCGCCGGATCGTCGGCGAGGGGGCGACGGCATGATCAGCGGGCGCGATCGGTGGACGGGACCGATGGGAAGGTGATCTGAGGCATGTCGGTTATCGAAACGCGCAAGGCCGGGCTGCTGCACTTCTTCCGGTCCGGACCGACGCCCTGCCCCTATCTGCCGGGTCGGATCGAGCGCAAGCTGTTCACCCGCATCGGCGAGGACGACATCGCCCATTTCAACGGGCGGCTGACCGAGGCGGGCTTCCGGCGCAGCCACGACATCGTCTACCGGCCGGTCTGCCCGGCCTGCCAGGCCTGCCTGCCGGTGCGCATTCCGGTCGGCCGCCTGACCTGGACCAGGTCGCTGAAGCGGGTCTGGCGCCGCAATGACGATCTGCGTATCGAACGGCGCGACGCCGCGGCGACGGCCGAGCACTTCGCCCTGTTCGAGCGCTACCAGTCCGCCCGCCACGGCGAGAGCGAGATGGCGCGCATGTCCTTCGCCGACTACGCCGCCATGGTCGAGGAAGGCGCTTCCACCGCCGCCCTGTTCGACGCCCGCGACCGGGAGGGCCGGCTGATCGGCACCATGCTGACCGACGAGATCGAGAACGGCTACAGCGCCGTCTATTCCTTCTTCGAGCCGCATCCGGCCGACCGCTCGCTCGGCACCTTTCTCATCCTGGCACTGGTGGAGGAGGCGCGGCTGCGCGGCCTCGGCCACGTCTATCTCGGCTACTGGATCAAGGCGAGCCCGAAGATGGCCTACAAGGCACGTTTCCGGCCGCTCGAGATCCTCGGCCCCCAGGGCTGGCGCCCGGATCCCGACGCCAGCTGAGCGGGTCCTGGCTGGGGACGAAATTGTTGCGCCGCATCAACGTCTTCCCCCTATTCCCCTGGTTGAGAATGGTTGCTTTTAAGGCCAACCTCGATAAGTTGGCGGCTCGACCGGTGCCGCCACGGACCCGCGGCATCAACGGGGCGCATCCGCGGCGCGAGGGCTTCGCGTCGGCGCCTGCGTCCCCGCACTCCAGGGTCCGCCAATGCAGGAATTCATAGGCTTCTGTTCAGGGAGGAAGAGGATGGCTGGAAATCGCCGTCAGTTCATCAAGGGAGCGGCGCTTGGCGGTGCCGGCACCGTCGCCGCGGCGTCGAGCCTGTCGGCGCCGGCGATCGCGCAGGAGCGCCGCGAGTGGCGCATGGTCACCAGCTGGCCGGCCGGCCTGCCCGGCGTCGGCACGGGTGCGGAACGCATCGCCAACTGGATCACCGAGGCTTCCGAGGGACGCATCACCGTCCAGGTCTTTGGCGCCGGCGAACTGGTCCCCGCGCTGCAGGTCTGGGACGCCGTCTCCGACGGCACCGCCCAGCTCGGCCACGACGCGTCCTACTACCACATCGGCAAGACCGAGGGCGCGGCCTTCTTCACCGCCTTCCCGTTCGGCTTCACCGCCGGCGAGATCACCGCCTGGATCGAGTATGGCGGCGCTCAGGCGCTGTGGGACGAGCTCTACGAGCCGTTCAACCTGAAGGGCTTCCTGGCCGGCAATACCGGCACCCAGACCTTCGGCTGGTTCCGCGAGGAGGTGAACTCCGTCGCCGACCTCGAGGGCAAGCGCTTCCGGGCACCTGGCAATCAGGGCCGCGTGCTCTCCAAGCTCGGCGTCACCGTGGTCGTGCTGCCGGGCGGCGAGATCTTCCCCGCCCTGCAGGCCGGCACCATCGACGGCGCGGAGTGGATCGGGCCCTATAACGATCTCAGCTTCGGCCTCTACCAGGTCTGCCCCTACTACTACTCGCCGGGCTATCACGAGCCGGGCTCGGCCCTGCAGCTGACGGTCAACAAGTCCGAATGGGACTCGCTGCCCTCCGACCTGCAGGCCATCGTCCGGGCCGCCGCCGGCCGTGGCAATTCGGACATGCTGGCGGAATACAACGCCCAGTCCGGCCCGGCCCTGCGCACCCTGGTGCAGGAGCACGGCGTGCAGCTGCGTTCCCTGCCGGAGGACATCCTCATCGCCTGCGGCAACGCCTCCAACGAGGTGCTCAACGAGATCTACGAGGATGCCGACGACGTGGTGCGCCGCATCATCGAGAGCTATGCGGAGTTCCGCCGGGCGATCATCCCGTGGACCCGCATCGGCGAGCAGGCCTTCCTCAATTCCCGCCTGCTGCCCTTCGAGTACGAGCTGGCGCGCTGATCAGCGGCAGCCGCCGAAAGGCGAAGGCCCGCTCCGGCAAGGGGCGGGCCTTTTTCTTTCCGCCAGAACCTGCAGCGGCTTCTCAGGTGGTCGCCGGTTCGGCGTCGCGGGCCATGGCGGCGGCCAGTGCCGGCCGCTCACTGCAGCGCTTCAGATAGTCGTCGACGAGCGGGTCGTCGGCGAGCGCGTCGCGTATCCAGTGCCCCATGCTGGCCAGCAGCACGTCGACGGCGGAAAAGCGCTCGCCCAGCATGTAGGGACCGGCCGCCAGGGCACCGAGAATGCGCTGGTTGTAGTCCTCCTTGCCGCGGAAGGCCCGGTGCAGGCCTGGATTGTCGAGCAGGCCGAGGAAGCCCAGCGTCACCACCGGCTCCACGACCCCGGCATAGTAGGCCAGCCAGGTCAGATAGGGGCCGCGCAGCGGGTCGCCCGGCAGCGGGCCGATGCCGGCCTGCGGATGGAGGTCGGTGACATACTGCATGATGGCGACGGACTCGGTGACCAGCGCACCGTCATGCACCAGGGCCGGCACCTTCTTGTCGGGATGCGGGTTGCGGGGGTCCGGGCCGCCGCTGCCGTCCATGCGCGGGATCGTCACGTATTCGATCGCGTAGTCCGCCCCCGCCTCCTCCAGCAGCCAGATCAGCCTGGTCGACCGCGATTGCGGGGCGTGAAAGAGGGTGAGCATGGCTGGACGGTCTCTCCGATCGGGTTTCGCCTGCGGGACAAACGCCCCGCCGGCCATCTTACTGGAACAGGTCGTTGAGGTCGTTGCCGCCACTCGAATCGCCGCCCGAGCCGTCACCCGATCCACCACCGGAGGGACCGAACAGATCGTTGAGATCGTTCGAGCCCCCGCCGCCATTCGACCCGCCACCGCCCGACCCGAACAGGTCGCCGAACTCGCCGGTCGAGCCCTGGCCGGAAGGGCTGGTCACCGTCGGCGCCCCGGTGCCGAAGATCTGGTCGGGCAGCCAGGTCGCCATCTCCGGCAGCAGGTAGAGCAGCACGATGGCTACGAGCTGGAGGATCACGAAGGGGATGATGCCGGCATAGATCTGCGTCGTGGAAACCAGCCGGGCCGCGACGCCGCGCAGGTAGAACAGGGCGAAGCCGAAGGGCGGCGTGAGGAAGCTGGTCTGCAGGTTGACGCCGATCACCACGCCCAGCCACAGCGGATCGACGCCGAGGATGATCAGCGCCGGGGCGGTGATCGGCACCATGATGAAGATGATCTCGAAGGTGTCGAGGAAGAACCCCAGGAAGAACATCACCAGCATGACGGAGACGACCGCGCCGATCTGGCCGCCGGGCAGGGCCGACAGCGCGTCGAACACCAGCTCCTCGCCGCCCAGGCCGCGGAACACCAGGCTGAACACCGAGGCGCCGAGCAGGATGATGAAGACCATGGAGGAGATCTTCATGGTCGAGCGCATGACCGAGTTCAGGATCGCCAGGGAGAACTGCCGCCGCGCCATCGCCAGGAGGGTGGCGCCGATGGCGCCGACGGAGGCCGATTCGGTCGGCGTCGCGATGCCGCCGAGGATCGAGCCCAGCACGGCGACGATCAGCGCCAGGGGCGGCAGCAATGCCGTCACCACCCGCCAGGCGAGGCCTTCCCGATCCTTGGGATCGGTGATCAGGGCGGGGCAGCTCCTGGGCTGCGTGATCGCCTTGAACACGACCCAGCCGATGTAGAGCAGCACCAGCATCAGCCCCGGCAGCATGGCGCCGGCGAAGAGCTGGCCGACCGACAGCGGCTCCGGCGCCAGATTGCCCATGGCCTGCTGGGCGCGCTGGTTGGCGCCCTGCAGGATGTCGCCCATGAAGATCAGCACCGTGGAGGGCGGGATGATCTGGCCCAGCGTGCCCGACGCGCAGATCACGCCCGACGCGAGCTTCGGGTCGTAGCCCGCGCGGATCATCGCCGGCAGGCTCAACAGGCCCATGGTCACCACCGTGGCGCCGACGATACCGGTCGAGGCGGCCAGCAGCGCGCCGACGATGATGACGGAGATGCCGAGCCCGCCGCGCAGGGAGCCGAAGAGCTGGCCCATCGTCTCCAGCAGCTCCTCGGCGATCTTCGAGCGCTCCAGCATCACGCCCATGAAGACGAAGAGCGGTACCGCGACCAGCACCTCGGTCTTCATGGTGCCGAAATAGCGCGAGCCGATGGCGTTCAGGAAGGCGAACTCGAAGGCGCCGAGTTCGTGACCGATCAGGGCGAAGATGATCGCCGTTCCGGCGAGCGTGAAGGCGACGGGATAGCCGAGCAGGACGGCGAAGATCGTCACCAGGAACATGAGGCCGGAGAGGATCTCTCCGATCAGTGCCGCATCCATCGGGCCGCTCCTAGTGCCCGACCGCTTCGGGGGCGAATTCCTCGCGGCCCAGCAGGTAGAGCGCCCGCCTCGCCACCAGGGCCGCGCCCTGGATGCCGACGACACCGACGAACAGCCAGATCACCGTCTTCAGCAGATAGAGCTGGCGGATGCCGCCCGGCTGGTCCGTGGTCTCGCGGATCAGCCAGGAGGAGGTGATGAACTGGCCCGAATAGCGCGCCACGACCCAGAGGAAGGGCACCAGGAAGAGGAAGGTGCCGATGATGTCGATCCAGGCGCGGCGGCGGGGCCCGAGATTGCCGTAGACGATATCCACCCGGACATGCCCGCCGTGCAGGAAGGTGTAGCCGGCGCCCACCATGAAGACGATGGCGTGGGTCCAGACATAGGCCTCCTGCAGCCAGATGATGCCGGTCGAGAAGACGTAGCGCAGCACGACCACGGCGAAGCAGATCAGCACCGTCGCCAGCGTCAGCCAGGCGATGTAGCGGCCCAGCCACTCGTTGAACGCGTCAACGCCGCGTATGAAGGATGCGAGTGCCTTCACCCGTTCCGCTCCATCAACCGTGAACCCGTCCCTGCGCCTTCCCCGGAGCCGCGCCGTTGATCCGGCGCTGTCGTCCCGGGGATGCGTTCCTCGTCGTTCGGCCGGTGTCCCTCCGGCCTTCCCTCTTCAGCCGAAGGCGCCGGCCGGTCGCCGTTTCGCGGGACCGGTCGGCGCCATCGAGATGCGCCGTCGAGATCGCGCGACGGGCCGGCGGTCCAGCGACCACCGGCCCGGCATGCTACTGCGTGGTCGTGCTGTCGCCCGAGCTATCGCCACTGGTGTCGTCACCGCTGGCATCGGCACCGCTGGCGTCGCCGCCCGAACTGTCGGTGGTGTCGGTGGTGTCGGCGGTACCCGACGTGTCGCCACCTCCGGTTGCGGTGTCGTCGGCCGGGGCGCTCTGCTGCTGCGGCGTCAGCGCCTGGTCGATGGACTGCCGCAGGCGGCTCAGCTCGGCCTCGGCGTTGGCGATCTGCTCCTCCAGCGCCGTCAGCGTCGACTGGCGCTCGCTCAGCGTCGTCTCGAGGTCTTCCAGTTCGCCCTGGGCGGCGGTCACCGCTTCCTGGGCGGTGGCGGCCGCCTGCTCGGCCTCCTGGCGCTCCTGCTCCAGCGCGGCGATCGCCTCGTCGGCCGCGGTCTGCTGCTCCTCGGCGGCGGCGATCGCGTCGGCGGCGGCCTGCTCGGCCTCCGCCTGGCGTGCCTCGGCCTCCTCGACCGCTGTCGCGCTCTGCTCCTCGAGCTGGGCCAGCTGGCCCTGGGCCTGGTCGACCTCGGTGACCAGCAGGTCGCGCTCGCTGCGCAGGTCGGTGATCGACTGATTCAGCTGCTCCGCCTCGCTGCGCAACTCATCGAGGTTGCCGAGCTCCTCCAGCGAGGCCTGGGCCTCGTCGGCCGCCGTCTGGGCGCTCGCCAGCTCGCCCTCCAGCGTGGCGACCCGCTCGTTGGCGGTGCTGAGCTCGCCCTCGAGTTCCTCAACCCGGCCCGATCCCGACAGGTCGATGATCAGGACCACCACCAGCGCAATCAGGAGCACCCCCGAAATGATCGGCCACAGCCGGCTACCACCGGCGCCGCCGGCACCGCTATTGTCACTCACCGCGCGTTCTCCTCATGGTCCGTTCGGTCGGGCCCACCACCGGTGATCCCCTCGACTGAAACGCCGTTGAACATCGTGGGCACCAATCCGTCAAGCGATCCCTTGACCCGTCTCCTCCACAACCATGCCACGTCCGCTTGCTCGGCACAAATGTTCCTGTTATGTTCTCTTTACGGACCACATTCCTAGGAACCGGAGATGGCGGGCTACAAGCGCAGGCTGATCGCGAGCGAGGAGAAGCGCGCCCTCCCCCTGCTGCTGGGCGCCCTGAAGCATCGCGGGGTCGACGTCTTCTGCTGGTGCAACCGCTGCGGCCACAGCGCCGTGATGGCGACGGCCCAGCTCATCGGCCAGCTCGGCGCCGAGATCCCGGTGCCGGAGATCGGCACCCGCATGCGCTGTTCCAGCTGCGGCTCCAAGGACGTCGCCACCCGCCCCGCCTGGCCCTCGCAAGGCCGGATCAGCCGGCACGGCTGAGGGGCCGCGGGCACGTGGCTGGGAGCGATGGGGGCGACGCTTCCTGCCGCGACACCAACTTCAAACCCGCGAGGACGCGCGGCCGATCCCGGCTCTCCGCTGACGCTCCGGCTGGGAAGACGCTCCATTGTTTACTGTCGATAAGAATCATCCGTCATCCCGTGCGCGGTGCGGCGCGCAGTGCCGCGCCGCAGACCCGGGATCTGCCGCCCGCCCTCGCCGACCGCGACCCGGGGCGACGTCGCCGCCCGAGAGGACTGCATGCCGGTCCCGGCTCTCCCTCCGGCCGGCCGGGACGACGCGGCGAGGGAAACGGCGCCCCAATCCGCCAGGCGCCGCCGCGCCCGCCCCGCTTGACGAAACCGCCGCCGGGGCGCATGGGCTCGCCCCATGAACGTCTACGCCGCGACCGGCCTCTTCGTTGCCGTCATGATCCTGCTGATCGCCCGCAGCGCCTGGAAGCAGGGCGAGCTGCGCCAGTTCGCCTGGAGCCTCGCCGCGGTGCTCGCCACCATCGCCGTGGTGGCGCTGATCGTGTTCCTGTGGTGGGAGGTGGCGGGGTGATAGTGGATTCGTAGACAACATCGCCAGAAACGTAATTTTATTACTCTATTCGATTCGACATTGAAATTTATTGGATGATCCACTATACTGAAACGAGTAATAAGTATGATTTAGAAAAATAAAACGAGAGACTCGCGCATTTGGAAACGGGGAGGATACGTGATGGTATCCGATCGTGTGTTCCAGTGGTCGCGCTATACGAGAGCCGTTCAGGATAGCGACGGAAGCGTCCTCCTCCACAACAGCTTCATGGGGGCGGTGGCGCGGGTACCGCCTGCGCTCGCGGTCGCCTATCGCGGCCTCTTCGAGGAGGCGATGCCAAAACACCGCGAGGCGGGGACGGCATCGCGTTTCACCGCCGGGACGATCCCCGATCTGATGGAACTGGTCCGGCAGGGCTTCGTCGTGCCGTGCGATGTATCCGAGACCGAGCTGGCGACGGATGTGCTGGCCCGCGAACGCCAGTCGGTGTTCAACGCGATCATTCTGCCGCATGAGGACTGCAACTGCCGCTGCGTCTATTGTTACGAGACCTTCGAGCGTGGCCGCATGAAGCCCCTCGTCGTTGCCGGTGTCGAACAGCTGATCGCGCGCAAGGCTAAGACGTTTCCACTGGTGACGGTCAGTTGGTTCGGCGGCGAACCGCTGCTCGCCAAGGACATCATCTTCTCGCTGTCCGAAGCCTTCATCGGCGCCTGCGCGCGGAGCGGCGCGAGCTATCGCAGCGGCATCACCACGAACGCGGTGCAGCTGACACCGGCCGTCTTCGACCGCCTGCTGAAGGCACGGGTCGACTTCTTCCAGGTGACGCTGGACGGCAACCGCGCCGATCACGACAGCCGGCGCAAGCTGCGCGGCGGTCAGGGCACGTTCGACCGCATCATGGGCAACCTGCGTGGCATGCTGGCCAGCGAGGCCTCGTTCTCCATACGCCTTCGGGTCAATTTCGACCGCCCCAACCTCTCGGGCATGAAGGGGATGTTCGAGGAACTCGCCGAGGTGGTGGGCGACGACAGCCGGGTCACCCTGGATTTCCACCCGGTGGGACAGTGGGGCGGCCCGAACGACGCGTCGCTGGAGATCTGCGAGGTGGAAAGCGCGTTCGCGACCAAGCTCTCGCTCGTCGAGGACGCGGTGTCGCGGGGATTCTCCGCCGATCAGATCCGCGACGCCTTCCAGCCGCATGGCAGCGTCTGTTACGCCGGCAAGGAAACCTCGGTGGTGATCGGGTCGGATGGCACGCTCTACAAGTGTACCGTCGCGTTCGAGGACGACCGCAACCGTGTCGGCCATCTCCTCGCCAGCGGCGACATGATCATCGACGACGCGAAGTGGGACCTGTGGACCAATCCAGGCAACTTCGCCGACGGCAAGTGCTCAAGCTGTTCCTATGCCGCGTCGTGCCAGAGCCGTGCCTGCCCGCTGGCGGCGATGAACAGCGGCGAGCCGCCCTGCCCGCTCGCGCCGGAGGACTTCACGGACCTGCTGGTGCTGGCGGCCAGACGACATGACGAGACGCAACCGGCAGACGCCGCCTGACGACGCGCGAAACCGGCGGGCGTGCCGCAGGCGGGTGCCGGCGGCTTGGTTCCCCGAACCAGGAAGGAGGATATGATGGAAAAGAAGCAGATCGAGGCCGTCGCCGCGGCCAAGAAGCAGATCGTCGAAGGTCAGTTGACGATATGGTCGACACGGCTGTCCGCGCTGGTGGATGCCGGCGACTTCCGGGCGGCGCTCGACACGATGGTCTCACCCGTGGAACTGGCGTCGAACAATTGCGGCTGCAACGCGCCATGCGACGCGTTGACGTCAGGTGCGCTACAGGGCGTGTCGAACCCGAACCCCGCACGTGGCTGATCGCATCCTGAGAGGCGGACGACCCCCCGAAGGGCACACTCGTCCGACGGGGGTCGTCCGTCTCCCGTGTCATGACACCGGACGATCAGTTGCCTCGCGTGACCGCCGGATTCACGAGGCGTCCACCGGCACCGGCGAGCGCATCGCAGGGGGAGTTGCAGTCGCAATTGTTGGAGGCGAGGTCGACCGGAGCCGACATCGCATCCGTCGCCGCCCGGACATCGCCGGTGTCGAGCAGCGCCTCGATGCGCGTGTTCCAGATGGTCATCTGGCCGTCGAACACCCGCTTCTTGGCCTCCGCCACCTTGCGCAGCTGCCGCTTGTCCATCATGCCCTCCATCAATACGAAATGGAGAGGCCAAAATAACATCAATCAATAGTCTGATAAATACATGAGAAAGAAAAAACAATAATCAGCTACTTGGTCTGATTATTTAAATTGCTTTTTCTGATTACTCCCACTCGATCGTCCCGGGCGGCTTCGAGGTCACATCGTAGACGACACGGTTGATGCCGCGCACCTCGTTGATGATGCGGGTGGCCACGCGGCCGAGGAAGCCGTGGTCGAAGGGGTAGTAGTCGGCCGTCATGCCGTCGGTCGAGGTGACGGCGCGCAGCGCGCAGACATGGTCGTAGGTGCGGTAGTCGCCCATCACACCGACCGTGCGCACCGGCAGCAGCACCGCGAAGGCCTGCCAGATGGCGTCGTAGAGCCCGGCGGAACGGATCTCCTCGAGATAGATCGCGTCGGCCTTGCGCAGGATGTCGAGCTTCTCCGGATCGATGGCGCCCGGCACCCGGATGGCGAGGCCGGGCCCGGGGAAGGGATGCCGGGCGATGAAGGGCTCCGGCAGGCCCAGTTCGCGCCCCAGCTCGCGCACCTCGTCCTTGAACAGCTCGCGCAAGGGCTCGACCAGCTTCAGGTTCATCTTCTCCGGCAGACCGCCGACATTGTGGTGCGACTTGATGGTGACGCTGGGCCCGCCGGTGAAGCTCACGCTCTCGATGACGTCGGGATAGAGCGTGCCCTGGGCCAGGAAGGCCGCGCCCTCGATCTTCGCCGCCTCGGCGTCGAACACCTCGATGAAGGTGGCGCCGATGGTCTTGCGCTTGGCCTCCGGGTCCTCGACGCCGGCCAGCTTGCCCAGGAACCGCTCGGCCGCGTCGACATGGACGAGCGGGATGTTGTAGGTGCGGCGGAACAGGCGCACCACCTCCTCGGCCTCGCCGCCGCGCATCAGGCCGTGGTCGACGAAGATGCAGGTCAGCCGGTCGCCGATCGCCTCGTGCAGCAGCACCGCGGCGACCGAGCTGTCGACGCCGCCCGACAGGCCGAGGATCACCTTGCCATCGCCGACCTGGCCGCGGATCTTGGCGATCGCCTCCTCGCGGAAGGCGGCCATGGTCCAATCCCCGGCGCAGCCGCAGACATCGCGCACGAAATTGGCCAGCAGGCGGGCGCCGTCCGGCGTGTGCATCACCTCCGGATGGAACTGCACCCCGTAGAAGCGCCGCGCGTCATCCGCCACGGCGGCGAAGGGCGCGCCCTCGGAGACGGCGACGACCTGGAAGCCCTCGGGCAGCCTTGTGACCCGATCGCCATGGCTCATCCAGACCTGCGGCCGGTCGCCCTTGGCCCAGACGCCGTCGAACAGCCGGCAGGCGCCGGTGATCTCGAGATGCGCCCGGCCGAACTCGCGGTGGTCGGAATCCTCCACCTGGCCGCCGAGCTGGGCGCACATGGTGTGCTCGCCATAGCAGATGCCCAGCACCGGCACGCCCAGGTCGAAGACGCCGTCCGGCGCCCGGGGCGTGTCGATCTCGGTCACGCTGGCCGGCCCGCCGGAAAGGATCACGCCCTTCGGCCGGAAGGCCCGGACGCTGGCGTCGTCCGCCCGGTTGAAGGGCCAGATCTCGCAATAGACGCCGGCCTCGCGCACCCGGCGCGCGATCAGCTGGGTGACCTGGCTGCCGAAGTCGAGGATCAGTATGTGGTCATGGCGCTCGGCGATGACGCTGTCCATTTCCGGTCCGGTCGACGGGGCAGCGGATGCGGCGGGGGAGGACGGCATGGCGGCGTGGTTCCGTCGCTGGAAGATCGGGGAGCGAGCCCCGGCATAGCCCCGAATCCGGCGCCCTGGCAACCGCCGGACGAGTGCCGGCGCCGCACGGCACCTATGCCCGGCAGCGGCGCCGGTCGCCCCGGTCGCGCCGGTCAGGACGCGCGGCGCAACAGCGTGACGGTGAAGCCGTCCGTGCCCGTTGTGGCGGGGGTGAGGCGCAGCGTGTTGCCGACCACAAGCGGCGGTGGCGGCGTGCCGATGGCCTCCGCCCACCAGCCGGCCGCGTCGAGCGGGCCGAACTCGGGAGCGTCGGCCGTGGCGGCCGCCACCACGTCCTCGTTCTCCTCCATCAGCAGCGAGCAGGTGGCGTAGACCACGATACCGCCCGGCTTCACCAGGCGCAGCGCCTGGCGCAGGATGCCGGTCTGGGTCCCGGCCAGCCCCGTCAGGTCGGCCTCGCGCCAGCGCAGGTCCACGTCGCGGCGCCAGGTGCCCTGGCCGCTGCACGGCGCGTCCACCAGCACCTGGTCGAACTTGCCCTTCTGGCGGCCGATCCACTTGTCGCCGTCGGGCTTCAGCTGGCGCCGCTCGATATTGTCCGCTCCCGCGCGTTTCAGCCGTGGCGAACCGCGCTCGAGTCTCGCGGCGTCGGTGTCGGCGGCCAGCACCCGGCCGCGCCCCTGCATCATGCCGGCCAGTACCAGCGCCTTGCCGAGTGCCCCGGCGCAGAGATCGGCGACCTGCTCCCCCGGCCGCGCCCCGGTCAGGAGGGCCGTGAGCTGCGAGGCCTCGTCCTGGATCTCGATGACGCCGTCCCGGTAGAGCGCCGTGCCGTCGACGGGCTGGCGCCGGGCGAGGCGGATGCCGATCGGCGAGTAGGGCGTGGCCTCCGCCTCGAACCCCTGGGCCCGGAGGGCGGCGAGGATGTCGTCACGGCCCGCCCGCAGCGCGTTGACCCTGAGATCGAGCGGCGCGGCGGCGTCAAAGCCCGCCATCTCGAGGGCCAGGCGGTCGCCGAAGACGCGGGTGAGAGGTGCCGCCGCCCAGTCCGGCAGTTCCAGGCGCACCGCCTCGGGCATCGCCGGATCGTCGAGCCAGCGGTCAGCGAGACGCTGGATCAGCGCCGTTTCCGCTGAGTCGAGGGGCGCCGGACCGTAGGTACCGCCGGCGAACCAGCCGCGCACGATGTCGGACGCCGCCCCGTCGACCAGCAGGGCATGGGCGATCGCCAGGGCGCGCGGGCCGGGATCCGCCCCCTCCAGGTGCCAGCGGAGGCGCGAGCGGTGGCGCAGCACGGAGAAGAAGGCGTCGCCGATCGCCCGCCGGTCCTTCGAGCCGACATAGCGGCGGCCGCGGAAATAGCCCCGGGCGACGGCATCGGGCGCGGCCGTGCCGTCGCGATGGGCGGCGACGAGGTCGATGAGGGCGGCGAAGCGGGCGGCGGGTGTCATGGTGGCGAGGGTGTAGCAATCGTGCCGCCCCGCGCGCTACGCTTTCCTGCACATGCCGCCGAAAACGACGCCCGCCCCATGATGACCACCGACTTGCACGGCCTCACCCAGGCCGAGGCGCAGGCCCGGCTGACGCGCGACGTCTCTCTCGCCGCCCTGCGCGGGGAGAGGGTGCTGAAGGTGATCACCGGGCGCGGACACTCGCAGAAGGGCGCCGACCAGGGGGTGCTGCGGCTGGCCGTGCCGCGCTGGCTGAAGACGGCGCGTTTCCGCCGTCTCGTCCGCCGCGTCGCCGAGGAGCCGGGCAATCCCGGCGCGCTGATCGTCGAACTCGCCGGCCGCCCGGCCGCGACGGCGGACCGATCCGCCTGAGGCCGCGGGACCGCGGACGCGAAGGGGCCGGAGACGGTCGCCCGTCCCCGGCCCGGTCCATCCAGACGGCCGAAGCCGCCTTCCCCCCGGATGGATGATTGATGGATGCTGGATGACTGCCGGCTGGTTGGCTGCCCGGCGGCATCCCCGCCCCGGTCACATGAACAGCGGCGGAATGCTGATCGGCCCGCTGAACGGCTCGATCTGCCCGCGGGCGAGATCGACGTCGGTGGTGCAGCGGTCGGACGAGAAGTCGAGCGTCTCGATCACCTCGCCATGGCCGAGCGCGACGGTCATCACCGACCCGTTGGGCACCCAGAACTGCTGGCGGCTGGACGAGTTCACCACGGCGTAGACCGACGCGGTGGCGTTGCTCGAGTTGGTCATCTCGAAGACATGGCCGAACCGCTGGGAGTAGCCGACATGCTGGATCGCCAGCACGCCGCAGATGTCGCGCTCATGACCCTCGTGGATCTCGGTGCGCGGATCGTCCGGGATCTCCGGGATCTCCGGCACGTGGGTCAGCGGCGGCGGCGCCGGCTGCGCGACGGCACCCCCGGCGATCGCGGTCATGGTGCCCACGGCGATGGCGGCGCCGATGGCGAAGGTGGTGGCGGCCGCGATGGCGCGGGCGGCAAAACGGTTGCGCGTGGTCATTGTCTCATTCCCCCTCGTCGAGACGGGCGGCCGGTCCGTTCGTCGTGCCGGCCCCCTGATGATGGAAGGAGTGTGCCAGGGAGATGCGCCACACGCGGTGATTGTGGTCACACAGTCCAAGTATTTTCTCGGAGCCGCTCGGATTCTCCCATCAACCCACTGTTACATATTGAAAATCACGTAATCTCGATCGTCAAAGGCTGATCCGAAAAAGCGAAGGCCGGAGACGGTCGCCCGTCTCCGGCCTGATCCATCCTGGCGGCCCGGAAGCCGCCATCCCCCCGGATGGACGATGGGTGCGCGCCTGGCTGGCAGGCCCCGCCACGACCTCACATGAACAGCGGCGGAATGCTGATCGCGCCCTCGAAGGGCTGCGCGCTGCCCTGGGCGATGTCGACCTGCGTCTCGCAGCGGTCCGAGGCGAAGTCGAGCGTCTCGACCAGCTGCCCCTGACCCAGCGCCACCGTCAGCACCGCGCCGTTCGGGACCCAGAACTGCTGGCGGACGTTGGAGTTGACGACGGCGAAGACCGAGGCGGTCGAATTGCTGTCGTTGGTCATCTGGAAGACGTGGCCGAAGCGGTCGGAATAGCCGACATGCTCGATCGCCAGCGCGCCGCAGTGATCGCGCTCGTAGCTCTCGCTGACCGGTGCCGGATCGGTCCGGTCCGGCGGTCCGCCCGCGACCTGCGCCTGGGCGCCGTCGGCGATGGTGGTCAGGGTCGCCACGGCGATGGCGGCGCCGAGTGCGAAGGTGGTCAGGGCCGCGACGGTGCGCGCGGCGATGCGGTTGTGCCTGGTCATTGTCGTCTCATCCCCCTCTTGAGGCGGTCCCGCCGGAAGCTCCTCCGGCGCGGGTCCGCTCGACGGGATGCACCATGACTCCACCGCGAAAAACGCGCGGTGAGTAAGGTCACAGGCAGACGAAAAAAGCCCCGGCCGTGCCGCCGGGGCTTGAAATGCCAACGAAATCAAAAGGGTGCGCGGTGACCGCTACATGTCGCGGCGGTAGTTCGGTGCCTCCTGGGTGACCGTGATGTCGTGCACGTGGCTCTCGCGCAGGCCGGCATTGGTGATGCGCACGAAGCGCGCCCGCTCGCGGAAGGTGGCGAGATCGCCGCTGCCGGTATAGCCCATGGCCGCCTTCAGGCCGCCGACCAGCTGATGGATCACCTGGGCCACCGGCCCCTTGTAGGGCACACGCCCCTCCACGCCCTCGGGCACCAGCTTCAACTGGTCCGTCACCTCCTGCTGGAAGTAGCGGTCGGCCGAGCCGCGCGCCATGGCGCCGACGGAGCCCATGCCGCGATAGGACTTGTAGCTGCGCCCCTGGTAGAGCACCACCTCGCCCGGCGCCTCGTCGGTACCGGCGAACAGCGAGCCCAGCATGGCGCAGTCCGCTCCCGCCGCCAGCGCCTTGGCGAGGTCGCCGGAATACTTGATCCCGCCATCGGCGATCACCGGCACGTCGTTGCCGTGCGCCACCTCGGTGACGTCCATGATGGCGGTCAGCTGCGGCACGCCGACACCGGCCACCATGCGCGTGGTGCAGATCGATCCGGGACCGATGCCCACCTTGATGGCGTCCGCCCCGGCGTCGATCAGCCGCCGGGCGCCGTCGGCCGTGGCCACGTTGCCGGCGACGATCTGGGTGTAGTTGTTCAGCCGCCGCGCCGCCTCGACCGCCTTCACCACGCCGTCGCTCTGGCCGTGCGCGGTGTCGATGATCAGCACGTCCACGCCGGCCTCGAACAGGGCCTCGGCCCGCGCCCGGCCCTTGTCGCCGGTGCCGGTCGCCGCGGCGACGCGCAGGCGGCCCTTCTCGTCCTTGCAGGCGAGCGGGTGGAGCTGCGCCTTCTCGATGTCCTTGACCGTGATCAGGCCGATGCAGCGATAGTCGTCGTCGACCACCAGCAGCTTCTCGATGCGGTTCTGGTGCAGCAGGCGCTTGGCCTCCTCCCGGCCGACGCCCTCGCGCACCGTCACCAGCCTGTCCTTGGTCATCAGCTCGGCCACCGGCTGGGCCGGGTTGGAGGCGAAGCGCACGTCGCGATTGGTCAGGATGCCGACGAGCGTGCTCTGCTCAGTGGTCACCGGAATGCCGGAGATGCCGTGCCGGCTCATCAGCGCCAGCGCGTCCGACAGCGTCGCCTCGGGCCGGATGGTGATCGGGTTGACCACGATGCCCGATTCGAAGCGCTTGACCCGGCGCACCTCGTCGGCCTGGCGCTCGATGTCGAGATTGCGGTGGATCACGCCGATGCCGCCGGCCTGGGCCATGGCGATGGCCAGCCGGCTCTCCGTCACCGTGTCCATGGCCGCCGACAGCAGCGGAATGCCGAGGCTGATCGAGCGGGTCAGCCGCGTGGTGGTATCCGCGTCGGCCGGCAGCACGGCGGAGTCGCGCGGCTCGAGAAGGACATCGTCGAAGGTGAGAGCGTCACGAATTTCCATTGCGGCTGGCATCCCTGGAGCAGCGGTCGTCGCGAGGTCCTCGCGCGGAAATTCGCCGCACTATACCCAGCACCGATGACAAGAAAAGCGACGCCACGGCATGGCCGCATGACGCGGACGCCGGGGTCGCCCGAATGGTTTCTCGGGTAACGCACGAAGACCGGCGATCAATCGGCTGTAATTGCGCTATTTCCGCCGGCAACACCGACGGCGCTCACGGGCGGGACGAGGACGTTCCGCCTCACCTCATGGCAGGAATGAACGCGCGCGCGGGGCTGGACCGTCAGCCGCGGAAGCCCGTCGCGACGATGTAGAGTTCCGACGAATCGGCGCGGCTCGCCGGCGGCTTGGCGTGTACGACCCGGGCGAAGTCGCGCTTCAACTGGCTGAGCAGATCCTGCTCCGCGCCGCCCTGGAACAGCTTGGCCACGAAGGCGCCGCCCGGGGCCAGCACGCCGCGCGCGAAGTCCCAGGCGGCTTCCGCCAGGGCCATGATGCGCAGATGGTCGGTCTGGGCGTGGCCGGTGGTCGGCGCCGCCATGTCGGACAACACCAGATCCGCCTTGCCGCCCAGCGCCTCGGTCAGCCTGCCGGGCGCCGCCTCGTCGTAGAAATCGAGCTGCAACAGCGTGACGCCGGGGATCGGGTCCATCTCCAGATAGTCGAGACCGACCACGGTGCCCTGGCCGTGCAGGCGCTCCACCGCCACCTGGCACCAGCCGCCGGGCGCGGCGCCGAGGTCGACGATGCGCTGGCCGGGCTTCAAGAGGCCGTACTTGTCGTCGAGCTGCAGCAGCTTGAAGGCGGCGCGCGAGCGGTAGCCGCGCTTCTTCGCCTCGGCCACGTAGGGGTCGTTGAGCTGGCGCTCGAGCCAGCGGGTCGACGAGGTGCGCCGCCGCTTGGCCGTCTTCACCCGGGTCGTCATGCCGCGACCGGTCGGGCGCGATGGGCCCCTGCCCGCCATTGCTGTCCTGTCCTTCCGCCTGATGCCGGCCGGGGTGGCCGTGACGACGCGCCTAGGGCCGGCGGCGCCGTTGGAGAAGATCGAAGAGGATGCCCTCGCGCACCCCGCGGTCGGCGACCCGGATCGTCGGCACCGGCCAGAGCCGGCATATGCCCTCCAGGATGGCGCAACCGCCGACCACCAGATCGGCGCGATCGCGCCCGATGCAAGGCTGCAGCGAGCGGCCGGCCTGGTCGAGCCCCTGCAGCTTGCGGCCGAGCGCCAGCGCCCGGGCGGTGTCGAGGCGGCTGCCGTCGATCGCCGAGCGGTCATAGCGCCGCATGCCCGAGGCGACGCCGGCCAGGGTGGTGACCGTGCCCGAGGAGCCCAGCATCTGCACCTGTCCGGCGGCCACCGCCTCGGCGATGCGGTGGCGCGCATCGAAATCGTGCAGGTCCGCGGCCACGCCGGCGACGATGCGCTCGAACACGGCGTCGGAGATGCGGTCGGTGCCGTGCCGCTCGGCTAGGGTGACGACACCGAGCGGCAGGCTGATCGAGGCCTCCAGATGGTGCGCCCCGTCGGCCGACACCCGGACCCACAGCACCTCGGTCGAGCCGCCGCCGATGTCGAAGACCAGGGCCCATGGCACATCCGGCTCGATCAGCGGCGCGCAGCCGCCCAGCGACAGGCGCGCCTCCTCCTCCGCCGTGATCAGCTCGAGATAGAGGCCGGTCTGGCGCAGCACCCGGCGCCGGAACTCGTCGAAATTACGTGCCCGGCGGCAGGCCTCCGTGGCCACCGCCCGGCAGGCGACGACGCGGTGACGCTGGATCTTGCCGGCGCAGACCTGCAGGGCGGCCACCGTGCGGTCCATCGCCGTGCGGCCGAGCCAGGCGCTGCTATCGACCTGCTGGCCGAGACGGACCACGCGGCTGAAGGCATCGATGACCTGGAAACCGCCCGCCTGCGGCTTGGCCACCAGCAGGCGGCAATTGTTGGTGCCGACGTCGATCGCCGCGATCGGCCGCTCCGGCAGGGGAATCTCGCCCAGCCGCGCCGATCCGGCCAGCGCGCTGGCGCTCCGGCCCAGGCTGGCGGCGCGCTCCTTGTCGCCCGAAATCGCCGCCTCGGGCGTAATGGCCGAGACGTCGGTCACGGCACCGGATCCTCTCCCTACCCACCAGGGGGTTCATCGAACCGTCATGCTAACAGCAGCATCCCGGCGATGCCAGCCGGCAGGCAGCGACCGCTGGCTGGGCGTAGGATCGCGCTCCCGAGAACGGGTTGAGGCCGGTCTTGCCGGACCGGTCAGTCGACGTCGACGATCACGCCGCAGGCGATGCGCTCTCCGGCGTCGCCCGAGGGTTGGCTCTCGTAGTCGTCGGCGCCGGCGTGAACGATGATGGCCGAGCCGTCGCCCTCGCGGATGGCGCCCTGGCCGGCGTCCAGCGTGATCCGGTCGTTGAACATCTCGACCGTCAGGCGGCCCGACTCGGGCACGTGGATGTTGGGCAGATCGCCGGCATGCGGGCCGGTGGCGACGATGAAGCCGTGCGATTCCCCACCACCGGCGAAATGGCCGCCGGCGGCCGAGAAGTCCGGCGTGCACAGTCCGGTCTCGTGGATGTGGAATCCGTGCGTGCCGGGCGGCAGGCCGTCGAACTCGGCGCGCAGCAGCACGCCGTTGGCGGTCTCCTGCAGGGTCACGGTGCCGACCGTCTCGCCGTCCCTGTTCGTCAGGGTGGCGGAGGCGGAGGCATGCGCCGGCCCGGCCGCGGCGAGCGCGCCGAGGACGAGGGCCGTGGCGACGCCGGCCGTGGCCATCCGCATCGCCCGTCGCGGCGATCCGGGGCCGTGGCTGGCGGCGGCGGTCCGTCCCGGAAAGCGGGTGTTGGGTGTCATCGGCAAACTCCTTCCGTCATCTCGGTCTGCCCACCGGTAAGCCGGGCGGCATCGGATGCCGACCGGCCGCGCGGCGGGCGGCTCTCTCATCACCGTCAACGACTGCCGCCGCCAACAGGTTCCGCCGCAGGCTTCGGGCAGCCGCTGCGCGGCACCGCCGGCTTCGGCCATGCCGCCAACCCGAGAAAGGCCTTGTCAAAGCGTGCCGCGATGTCCTATCAGGGCGCCCGTCGCCGCCGGGGAGCCCGCTCCCCGTCCGGCCGGGCCGGCGGGTCGAAACCTTGACCCCTCGGCCCCGCTCCCCATAGTAAGGGGCAGTGCTGGGGGATCGTCTAGCGGTAGGACTACGGACTCTGACTCCGTCAACCCTGGTTCGAATCCAGGTCCCCCAGCCATTCCTTCCAGGACCATTCCGGACGCCCGGGCGGCGGATTTTCGTCGAGGACCCCCTTGACGAATTATCCTCGTCACTCTTCTCCACGACAGCGGCGATTCCCTGCCCGGCCACCGGCAATGTCGGCCTGTCGTCGCCCGGCCGCGCGGGATTCCGGCTCTCCCTGCGGTCGGCCGGAACGACGGAGTTGGGTTGGTGTGAAAAACACACCGTCGTTCCGCATTGAGCGAAGCGCAGATGCGGAACCTCGCGCCCGTCCTCGCCCCGACCCGCCGCAGCCCGGCCGCGATCCGGTCACGCGGGTCGCGCGGCGGCAATGCCGGCCGGTGGTCCCCTCGCCATGTGAAACGCCCGCCATCATCTTGAGCCTGCAAACAAATCAACTAAAATTTTCGCCGAATACATGATAGGATCGGATCGGTCAGGAATTCGGGTTGCATCGTCACTGTCGGCGACACCCTCAACTTGCGGAGACTTGGACATGCGCAAACTGTTGCTCGCCATGAGCCTGCCCACCCTCGCGCTGAGCGCGGGCGCCCAGGCGCAGGGCCTTTCCTTCGACGGCAACTGGTATATCCAGGGCGGCGGCGGCCTGAACTGGGCGCTGGACCTCGACTGGCTGTACAGTCCGGGGCCGCAGGTGGTCGTTCCGGCGACCTCGAGCTACGACTTGGGCTGGCTCGCCGGTGGCGCGATCGGCTACGAGTTCGACAGCGGCTTCCGGGCCGAACTAGAGGGCATGTACAGGTCGAACGATCTGGAGAGCCTGACCGCCGGCGGCGCGCCGGTTGCCGCGACTGGGCATGTCGACGTCGCCAGCATCATGTTCAACCTGCTCTACGACATCGACACGGGCAGCGACTTCACGCCCTATCTCGGCGGCGGCATCGGCGCCGGCAATGTCGACACCGATGTGGTGGTCGGCGGCACCAGCTTCGCCGACGACCAGTGGGGCCTCGCCCTGCAGGCCATCGCCGGCCTGTCCTGGGCGGTCTCACCGGAATTCGAGCTGTTCACCCAGTACCACTACTTCACCGTGCTCGATCCGGGCAACACCGCCACCGTCACCGGCGTGGCCGTCGGCGCGGCACCGATCAGCGCCACGTTGACGCTGGAAGACGACTACGCCGCCCACTCCCTCTTCTTCGGCGCGCGCTACCACTTCCTGCCGCCGCCTCCGCCGCCGCCGGCCCCGGTCCCGGTGGAGCCCCCGCCGCCGCCCCCGCCGGCCCAGGACCGCTTCATCGTCTTCTTCGACTGGGACCGCTCGAACCTGACGCCGCAGGCCAACGCCGTGCTCGATGACGTGGTGGCGACCTACAACCAGGCCGGATTCGCCCAGGTCCTGGCCGAGGCGCACACCGACACCTCGGGCCCCGCGACCTACAATGTCGGCCTCTCCCAGCGGCGCGGCGAGAGTGTCCGCCAGGGCCTGATCGCCCGGGGAATCGCACCGGACGAGATCGTGGTCCGCGCCTTCGGCGAGACCCAGCTCCTGGTCCCCACGCCGGACGGCGTGCGCGAGCCGCAGAATCGCCGGGTCGAGATCATCCTGATGTGACCTGACGGCACCGCCGATAGATCATCCCGGAAGCCGCGCGTCAGCGCGGCTATCCGCGATCCCGCACCGCACGCCGCGGCTTCTCCCTCGCGAGGAGCCGCGGCGTTTCTCTTTCGGGATCGCGCATGTCCTGCAGTCTTCACGAATAACAGTGACGACTGATGATCCGTTATCCGGTCGCCCCTCGCGCTCGTCCAGCACAACGCGCGCTGAAATTCGTCCAAGACAACGCCTCGTCTTCTGCTATTATCAGGATAGGTCAGGATCTTGGTTGCCCTTTCTGATTGGGGGAGCCGTCAACATTGCGGAGACTTCAACATGCGTAAACTTTCGCTTGTGGCGAGTGCGTCAGCGCTTGCCCTTTCGACAGGTGCCAACGCCCAGGACCTCAACTTCGACGGCAACTGGTACATCCAGGGCGGCGGAGGCGTTAACTGGGCGCTTGACACGGACTTGAGCTTTGTCGCTAGCGGCGTGCCCACCGCCTCGGCCACCATCGACTGGGACATCGGCTGGCTTGCCGGCGGCGCCGTCGGTTACGCCTGGGACAACGGTTTCCGCACAGAGGTCGAGGGCGTCTATCGCTCGAACGGCCTCGATACGCTGTCCAACCTGTCTTCGAACCTGACCGTGGTGCCGGGCGCGGACGCCGAAGTCGACTCCATCGGCATCATGTTCAACCTGTTCTACGACATCGACACCGGCAGCGCGATCACGCCCTATATCGGCGGTGGTGTGGGCGCCGGCTATGTCGATTACGAAATCTCGGGCGTGGGCTCGGCATCCGACGACACCTGGGGTGTCGCCCTACAGGCGATCGCCGGCGCCAGCTACGCCATCTCCGACAGCTTCGATTTGTTCGCCGACTATCGCTACTACACCGTGCTCGACAGCGACGTGTCGCTCGTGACGCCAGGCGGCGGCAGTGCAACAAACATCGACGACGACTACGCCGCCCACTCCCTCTTCTTCGGCGCCCGCTACCACTTCCTGCCGCCGCCACCGCCCCCGCCGCCGCCCGCCCCGGTGGCCGAGGAGCCGCCTCCTCCGCCGCCGCCGGCGCAGGACCGCTTCATCGTCTTCTTCGACTGGGACCGCTCCAACCTGACGCCGCAGGCGAACGGGGTGCTCGACGACGTGGTGGCGACCTACAACCAGGCCGGCTTCGCCCAGGTCCTGG
>Ga0207773_100220_pt1 | contig 39309 bp, 25 predicted proteins | sample TtaePargueraPR_2_FD_187281 | JGI IMG/M metagenome (GOLD analysis project Ga0207773, IMG submission 187281) | Aerobic enrichment media microbial communities from Bioluminiscent Bay, La Parguera, Puerto Rico - Tt and M1 (3) (SPAdes) | ecosystem: Environmental > Aquatic > Marine > Unclassified ...
AAGGGCTGCGTACTCCCGTGGGGTCCTTCGCCATGTGCCCGGCTTTCCCGACCTCTGACTACTATGCCCCATAAGACACCCCTCGACATACGGCCTTCGCAGGCCTACCTGGTCGCTCCATGTTCCGCAATTTCATCCGAGCCCACACCGTCTCCGGGCTCCTCACCCTTCCGTGCCCCAACTCTGACAATGTCATCACTTCACCTCGTACCAGGAGCCTTTGGGGCTTCCTGGGTTCCTCGACGTATCTCTTCCAGCATGCCACGGCCTGATGACTCCGGCGGCCTTCCACATCTTTGCCATTAACAGATGCTTCCTGTTGCTTTCGAGCACGTTAACACTCTCAGCGACCACAACGAGCTTTCGAAGCTGTGCCAGCACTTCAGGGAACGCGGTTTCCCCTACGGCCTACTGGATTCTCTGTGTACGCTTACCTCATAATATTGTTCGCAGTTACCTGCTCCGCAATGAGATCAACACTCGATACGGGTGGGCGGCTAACCCTTACCCGACGGGGACTTTCACCCCGCAAGATACGCCGGGCTTCGCCCAGCGCGATAACGTTGCCAGCAGAGGCGGCCTGCGCTGTTTATGCGCGAAGCGCATAGCGTAGGCCGTCCTGCGGAGGCGCGCAGCGCCGGAGCGTAATGCCTGGCCTGGTTAAGCATTTCTTGGCACCCGCTCTGAATCTGGCACCGCTCCATTTAAGATTTTTAGCTTATTGAGCGATATTTGATATTGCCCATTGGAGGGCAATTTTTTACCTTCAAATTCCTTCCAGACATACCTTCCTGGGCCGTTGTATATCTCTTCGAATGCACCGTTTGGAAGAATTTTTATTACTATTGCCTGCTCTGGCTCGCTTCTAAACGCCGCTGAATTTGACTGAGTAGCTTTGGTCTCTACCTGCCTACCCTTCGGACAAATTGCGTCATAACCCTTATTTGAAGCTGTCATAAGTTCCAGCGTGTAAGAGTCAGCAACCAAGCATTCGCCGATGCTACCAACCATATGACCATCCGGAGTGAAATGACGCCCCGGAAACATCTCCTCCAGCTCACTAACCGTGGAGTAGAGTTGCTCGATCAGTTTTTTAAATTTCTCGTGGTTCATAATTTTTGCTTAACGTCGCGCTCACCGGCGGACAATGCTATGCACCTTTGTGCAAAAATGAGAGCGTAGCGACCAGCACAAAGGTGCATAGCGTTGGCCGTCCGGTGCAGCGCCTGGTTAAATTCCGGTGCCTTGGATGAACACCAGAACTGCCTTTTCTGGTAGATCAGATTTATGAATCCCCTTAAGCATGTAAGCCTCTTTTTCTATAGGTTCTGGACCTCTACGCAACAGCCACTCCTTCAAAGCCTCCGTCACGATACACTCTCCAGAAGCACCTCTTATTTCTACTCTATACGCTTTTCCTGGCCGTCTGTCAGTAACTTCATCGATCACAACAACCGCACCTCTACCTGTGATTTCGAATTTTTCTACAACAGAATATTGCTCGATCATGGATTTCGAATTTAACGCCAACATTTGGGGCATTTTTGTTGTTGCTGATTTTCAAGCAACGGCCAAAATGTCCCACAAGATGTTTTTGTTAAATGTTTTACTCCATAGAGCTGTATAAATAAAATTGCTCTACCTTCCACTCCTCTCCCTCAACTTTAAGTGTGCAGGCATATTCTTTGTAAAGCTGTATTTTCCACGTGTCTAATTCAAGCATTGACTTGCTTGGGTTCAATATGCAGCCAACAAATTCATTTGAAATAGCTTTATTATCTAGAATCCATTCTACAACATCGGGAATAGTTCTATTCGGACCCACCTCACTAAAGTTTTCACTTAACACATTTTTTGTGCAAAAACGTATATCCTTTTGTTCTATACAACCCTTAAACCTTTCTCTGAAGTTATCAATTGATTGAGCATGAGTTTCAATTGAAACAGCCGCAAAGAAAGTCAGTATCAAATAGTACTTCATATCGGCTTTACCCATTTAACGCCGAGCTCTGGGGCAGCCCACGCTATGTGCCTTTTACGCGAAAATGCGAGCGCAGCGAGCCGCATAAAAGGTGCATAGTGTGGGCTGTCCCTCAGCAGCGAATTGTTACAAGGATCGGGCTGTGCCCTACGCACCCAAGAAGAACCAAAAATTACTGGACCAGATTCCCCAATTTTTGCTCAAATTCCTTTCTTTGATAGGCTGGTAATTGCCCAGAGCCATCGCAAATACCAATTGTCATATTTTCTTTAGAGGTAAAGATTGCATAAGTTCTACCTATAGTAAACGGTACGCCACAATCTCCCCCTCCGAATCCAGTTTTTACTTTAACCTCACCAGAGACACTTCCTTTGTATGTTTTTTCTACATCAAAGATACCTTCTACATATGGCCATTCATACTCTCCTTCTTTTTCAACAGCAATAGAAGCAGATTTGAGGTTTGCGATAAATATCACTTCCGAAGACCTCACCTGATCTTCAAAATTGAATGGAACACAGCTACAGGCAAGTGACTTTGCTGAGACAAAAAATACAAAGCTAATAATTATTCTTGATACTTTCATGTACCTTCTCTTCTAACGTTGCCAGCAGAGGCGGCCTACGCTGTTTATGCGCGAAGCGCATAGCGTAGGCCGTCCTGCGGAGGCGCGCAGCGCCGGAGCGTACTGCCTGGCCTGGTTATGGACGGCGCCGCACTGAACTTGCTAGTGGCACTTTGCCCGTAGCGCAGCGGAGGGCCACCGCCAGACTAAGATGGGGAAGAATACCAAAATTTCCGCACCAATGAATTTTCTTACTGCCAACCCACAATACTGGGTTGTGATTGCCGACGCCTGTCCCCTTGAACGAAGGCACCAGGAACGACACTGCTTAACCACAAGCTGGCACCGACTTTGATGCCGAATTTCTGGCTACTTGCATAACACCTTACGCCAAAAATTTGCTTTTTTCTTTACGAACAAGCCGCCATAACATTTATATCGTAGCCCTGAAGGCCGATTTCCCCTCGCCTCATATCTCGCGACGCAATTCGCGACAGAATGCTCTGAATCCCTTTGAGCGTCAAGCCTGAAGCCAATATTGTACGGCCGTACAATATTGGATAAACGGTCCCTACGACTCATATCCACATTTTCGCACCCGCCTATAGCTCTTTGATTTTACTTGTCCTTTTGATCACTCCCCGCGTCACTCCATAAATATCGGCCCCAACGACTGAAATGTTTCTTGCTATTCGGTCACAAGGACCAGAAATGAGGCTACCTCTCCGTAAATGACACTCCAGTACCAATTCCGGCCGCACCAGAAGACAAACACCCACACGGTCAAATTTTAACCAGCCGCTCCTGATCGCCCCCTCGCCGGATAAAAAAACGGGCCTCCGAGGAGGCCCGCTTTGGTTGTCTGTTTCACGGAACGAAACGATGTTCAGAAGGTTTAGAGCAATTACCAGAACCTACCGATAACAACCTTGCGGCTGGCGCTGTCTTCGCGCCCCGCGTCGTCAGTCACCGTCAGGGTAATCTCGTAATGGCCCTTGCCGCCGTAGCGATGCCAGGCACTTCGCCCCTGTGCCTGGGTGCCGTCGCCGAAGTCCCAGTGGTAGCTGAGGTCGCCATCACCGTCGTGGCGGCTGCGGTCGAAGACCCAGACCCATTTGAAGAAGCGCCACAGGGTGAAGCGGGCCTGGGGTCCGCTGTTGTCGTTTACCGACAATTCCCGCTGTGCGCTGGATGACTTGCCGCCATCGTCTTCCACCAGGAGGGTCACCGTGTAAGTGCCGGCTTTGCGGTAGCGGTGGCTGGGGTTCTGTTCGATGCTCGTGTGGCCGTCGCCGAAGTCCCACAGCCAGCTGACGATGTCGCCGTCGCTGTCGCTGCTGGCGTCGATGAAGTGGATGCGCTTGCCCTTCGCCTTGGTGGTGAAATCCGCGCTGGGGGCGGCGTTGCCGGCGGTCAGGTCCAGTTCCACCACCAGCGGGTCGTGGTCGGAGGCGCGGTAGGGGTCGGGGTTGTAGAGGGAGTCCAACTGGCCGGCGCTCTTGAACTCGGTGTTGTAGTCGAGTATCCGCGGTTCGTCGGCGTTGATGTGCCAGTCGGCGACGCCGGTGACCAGCGGGGCCAGGGCGGCGTTGGCGAGGGCGTGATCCAGGTAGCCGGCCTGGGCGCCGAACACGTAGGAGTAGGCGGTGTCACCGTGGAAGTCGGCCAACAGGTTGGTGTAGCCGGCGTCCTTCAGGGTGGTGATCGGGTTTTCCCGCGCGTAGCTGTTCAGGTCGCCGAGAATCAGCACGCGCTCGATGCCGGTACCGGCGGGATCGGAGGCGATCCAGTCCGCCACTGCGTCGGCGGCGAGGATGCGGACCTGGTTCCAGCAGCCCTGGCCGTCGCCCTGGTCGTCGTCGAGGCTGCCGTCGTTGGGGCAGCTGCCCTTGGATCTCAGGTGGTTGACCGCTACCGCCAGGGATTCGCCAGTGGCCAGTTCGGTAAAGGCCTGCAGCAGGGGCGGACGGTTGCCGTAGTCGAAGGGGTAGCCCTCGATGGTCGCGGCATCGCCGAGGGGCTGTACTTTGTCGCTGCGGTAAATCATGCCGACGGCCACCTGGTCGGTGCCGAGTTGCGCCTGGCCCGGGTTTATAAAGGCATAGACCTGGCTGCCGGCGGCGGTGTTGAGGCCGTCGACCAGGTCCTGGATGGCGCTGTCGCTGCCGTAGCCGTCGTTCTCGATTTCCATCAGGCCGACGACGTCCGCACCCAGCCCGCGGATGGCGGCGATGATTTTGTCGCGCTGGCGCTGGAACTCATCGAAGGTGTCGGCGCCGCGGGAGGTGGGGAAGCCGGCGCCGTTGCCGTCGCCGTTGAAATAATTCAATACGTTGAAGCTGGCCACCCGCAGGCTGCCGGTGCCCGGCAGCGCCGGGGCGGCGGTGCGCGGTTCGGCGTCGGCGAACTGGGGCGTTTCCACCGGGTGCACGCGATAGGCGTCGAAGCCGTAGCCGATGGCGCCGCGCAGGCCGGTCACGGTGCTGCCGGTGCGCAGGCTGTTGTCGGCGCTGAGGCCCGGGGCCGGATAGGGCACGATTTCCGGGTTCTGCACCGTGGAGCCGTCGTCGAGCAGTATGCGGTTGAGCGCGTTGGCGGCCTGCTGGGCCTGGGCCGCGGGGCCCGGTTCGGCGACGTGAGTGGGCTGGTAGAGGCGGCCGGCGGAGAGGCCCAGTTCGCCGTAGCGGCCCAGGTTGTAGTTGTCGTTGACGGTCAGTGTCTGCGCGAAGTTGGCCAACATGCCCTCATAGCGCTCCGCGTAATCCGCGTCGGCAAACGGTAGGCTCACTTCCGCGGCGGTGACGCTGTAGCCGCTGCCGCACACGGCGATGCCGTCCACCTGGTTGAGTTCGGTGAAGTCGAAGTACTCGGTGACATTGCCGCCGACCCGCACCAGGTCGCCCAGTTGCACGTCCACGCCAAAGCCGTTGTCGAACACAAACAGGCCCTCGGAGCTGGTGTCCAGGCCGTCCTGGTCGCTGTCCTCTTCCTGCAGGAAGAAGCCGCCCAGGCCGGTGGCGGTGTCCTGGAAATTCGCCACCACCACGGCTTCGATTTCATGGCGCTCGCCGGCCATGGGGCTGGCTGCGCCGGTGCCCTGCACGGCGCTGATCAATGTGGCCGGATCGCCGCACTGGCCGAGTTCCACATCGCCGCCACCGCCATTGTCACCGCCGTCGCCATTATCGCCGCCGCCGTTGTGCTGGCCCAGGTCGGTGAAGCTGTTCTGGCCGGCGCTGGTCCATTCCAGGGAGGGATCGAAGGTCCCGCTGCCGTCGCTGCGGCCTTCCGTGACGTCGGCGTTGCGCAGCAGCGTCTGGTTCTGGGTGCCCAGGCCGGAGTTGCCCCACTGGCTGCCCGGGTCCACGCCGATCTGGCCGATCACGTCCGCAAAGCCGGCGGGGCCGACCAGGGCCACCGCGTCGTCGCCATTGAACAGGCTGCCGCCGTAGAGCTGGTCGGCCACGGCCAGTATGGCGGCGTCGGCACTGGAGTGCGCCAGCACGAATACGCCGCCGTCGGCCAGGCTGCCGCCCAGGGAAATATTGGTACCGGCAGAGGTGGAGCCATTGAAATAGACTTCCACCGAGTAATCGCCGAGGTCCACTTCGGCGCCGGTGCCGTTGTAGATTTCCAGCGCCTTGTTGTTGCTGCTGCCCTCGATATATTCGGAGATGATCAGGTCGTTGGCCTGGGCACTGCCCGCCAGTAAGACGAGCCACAGCGCAAGCTGGGGCACGATTGTGGTTTTCATCACGTCTTTCCTTGGTTATTTGAAGTATGGAAGCCGCGCTACGCCCGCGGCTGGAACCGTTCGCGATGGCGAACGGAATCTCCAAGCAGGAACCTTGCCAGAGTAAGTGTGATGAAAAGATGAAAGCCGCAGAGCTTCTCAACGGTTTTGTGACGCAATTGGCTCCGCGGTGACGGAGTGCACTAATCAGCTCAGGGTCGAATGGTACTAAATCGAGGCCTGGGCGGGCCTGCTGCCGGGGGTTCTTTGCGGGACACGCCGTGCATACATCCCTGTAGGCTTGTCCGCGAGGTCCCTCTCGCAGACAGTCCCGCAAAGAACCCCCGGCAGCAGGCCCTCCGCATCAAGCGCCAGCGCTTGACTTATGCCATTCAGTCATCCAGCGGAAAGGGCCGCGACAACGCCGCGGATCTCCGCCAGCCCTTTGAGGCGGCCGATACAGGAATAGCCGGGATTTACGCTTTTACTGCGGTCGTCCAGCATCTGGTGGCCGTGGTCCGGGCGGATGAATATTTCCGCGGCCGCGCCGCCTTCGCGCCGCCGCCCCTCTTCCTGCAACAAAGCCCTGATCACCTGGACCATGTCGGTGTCGCCGTCGAGATGGCTGGCCTCGAAAAAGGAGCGCGGCTCGCCGGGGTCCCGGCGCACGTTGCGCAGGTGCGCGAAGTGGATGCGCCCAGCGAATTGCCGGGCCATCGCGGGAAGATCGTTGTCCGGGCGGCTGCTGTAGGTACCGACGCAAAGGGTGATGCCGTTGGCGGGGCTGGGGCAGTGCTGGAACAGGCGCTCGAGATCCGCGGCGGTGCAGATGATCCGCGGCAGCCCCAGCAGGTCGCGCGGCGGGTCGTCGGGGTGAATGGCCAGTTTGACACCCAACTGCTCGGCCCTGGGCAATACCTTGTCGAGGAAGGCACAGAGGTTTTGCCGCAGTTGCTCGCGGCTGATGCCGCGGTAGTTTTCCAGCGCCGCGCGGAAGTCTTCCAGGCCGTAGCTGTCTGTCATTTTGCCGGGCAGGCCGGCGATCACCGTTTGCACCAGTTGCTGCTTTGCCTCCGACGTCATGGCTTCGAAAAATGCCCGCGCCTCGCGGGTCTCGGCCCCGGAATATTCAGCCGCGGCGGATTCGCGTTCCAGGATAAAGAGGTCGAACGCCGCAAACGCCACCTGGTCGAAGCGCAGGGCGTAGCTGCCGTCGGGCAGCGGGAATTTCAGGTCGGTGCGGGTCCAGTCGATGACCGGCATGAAGTTGTAGCAGATGGTTTTGATACCGCACTGCGCCAGGTTTTCCATGGAGGCGATCCAGTTGTCCACGTAGACCTCGCAGCCGGGTCGGCCGAGCTTGATGTCCTCGTGCACGGGGATGCTTTCCACCACGCTCCAGCGCAGCGGCACAACGCCGGCTGCGGCGTTTTCTATTTGTACCTGGCGCTCGCGGATCTCATCGAGCGTCCACACATCGCCCGCGGCGATGTGGTGCAGGGCACTGACAATATCGGTGGCGCCGGTCTGGCGCACATCCTCCAGGCTGACCGGGTCGGCGGGGCCAAACCATCTCCAGGATTCACGCATAGTCTTTCCTCTGGTAACGCTGGCCAGCATCAGCCCCGAGTGCCCGGCTTGCGCGGCGACGCGGTGGACTGGCGCTGGATGAATTTGGGGATCAGTTCGTATTGCACGCGCGCCGCCTGCTCGGCATTGCGCTCGCACAAAAACAGCAGTTTCTCCGCGGCCAGGCTGCCCATCTTCCGCACCTGCAGGTTGACGGTGGTCAGCGCCGGCCAGACCTCGGAAGCGTGGGGGCTGTCGTCGTAGCCGATCACGGTCAGGTCGATCGGCACCCGGAAGCCCATTTTCTGCGCCGCCACCAGCACCCCCAGGGCCATCTCGTCGTTACAGGCGAAGATGGCGGTGGGCTCCGCAGCGTTCAGCAGCCACTCGGCGGCGTCGACGCCGGACTGGAAGGTGTAATCCCCCCTCGCAATGCGGCTCACCGGCAGTTCGATATCGTGGGCCGCCAGGGCGCTCCGGAACCCGTGCCACCGCTCCGTGGAAGAGCGGGAACTCTCCGGCCCCTGGATAAAAGCGATATCCGCGTGGCCCAGGGCCACCAGGTGATCGGCGATTTCCCGCACGGCTTCGCGATCGTTGAAACAGACCATATGGGCGGGATCATCCGCCGCTACCGGCAGCAGCCTGACATAGTTGCAGCCCGCCGCCTTGAGCGCGCCGCACAGGTCTTCGGATTCGGAAAGCGGTGGCAGCAGCAGCACGCCGTCTATTTTCAGGCGCCGGACGAAGCCGGCGATATCCTCCACCAACCCCTCTCGGGAGGAATCGCAAGGGCGCACGATCAACTCGTAGCCTTTGGGCTGGCAGCGGTCCAGCACCCCATGCATGGCCTCGGTGACATAGCTGGCATTGGGGTTGTCGTAAACCAGCGCCAGCAGGTAGGAGCGCCGGGAGGCCAGCCCCCGGGCCTGGGGGTCCGGTATGTAACCCGCCTCCTCGATGACCCGCCGCACCCGTTCGCGGGTGACGGCACCGACGTTGGGCTCCTCGTTGATCACCCGGGAGACCGTCTTCTTGGAGACCCCCGCCAGGCGGGCTATGTCGTTGATGGTGGCTTTCTTGTGCGCGTTCACTCGATCCAGGTCTTTGCAGGCGAACCGTGGGCGGCAGTCTAATATAGGATGACACCGGTGTCACCCCGAAATACATTGGGGAACAGAGCGGGGCTGGCACTGCTGTGGGCGGGCATAACTACTCTCCCCTCCCCCGCTTGCGGGGGAGGGGCTGGGGGAGGGGGGCTCACGAAACCCTGACATTCAGTTGCTCATAAACAATCATAATGACCATCATTAGCGCTATCCCCCCAATGATGAGCACTGGCGATAGATGAATGAACACAATGGAGAACCCCAGGGAAAGTATCGCTACCGTTAGCCTGACTATCATTATCTTATCGAAAGGCATATTCCAGCTTAACCTGTTCATAAGACAGATTGAGACAAGATACAAAGGAACCGAAACAACCATCAGGTATTTTTCCAAATACTGAAGGTCAAAACCGTAAATTGCGTAATTGGTTGCAATCTCACCGGCGGCGCCAAATGTCGCGATAGTGAAAAAAACGACACAGTGCCCGTACCCGTAACAGAATGTATTAGAGACACGGCCAAAGTTCCTGGCACTGCCGAAATCCCAGTTGAAATACGACCACCAGATGCAGGCAATGACTATATAGGACAAGAGAGCCGTATAAAATGCCTCTGATCTCAGCGGTGGAACAAAGCCGACTTTTAATGCGAACAATGCCTCCCCAAGCATGATGATAGTGAACAAGCAGTAACGCTCCACTACGTGATCCAGGTGAATAGGGATATCGGTCGCTTTTGGCGCGTAGGCAAAGTACGGAAACACGGCATGCACAGCCATTGCCAGGCCCCAGAGATAGTATTGTTGAGGGGCGGGAAATCTCATTGAGGCAAGAAATAAAATAATCGACAAAACCTTTCCAGCGGCAAACTTAAAAGAAAAGTCTTTAAGCTCCATCCCTGAAAAATACACACGAACCCACCCAACAACCAATAAAAAATTCAACATCACGTACGCCAATACGAAAGAGTAGGTAACTCCGCGTGCAATCTGACTGAAGGATCCCGATAGCACCAAAATAAAAAGAACGGACCCCAGATATATCACCCGGTAAAAAAAGTCGTTATTGTCGAAAAAAATTGCATACCATGTAAGCTGATTCCACGCCCAGAATACTGCAAAGAATACAAGGCAGTATAAGATAAACCCTCCAATCGAGTGATCCTCTACCAACATGACGGTCAGGCTTCGCATTGACACCACAAACGCCAAATCCATAAAAAGTTCCAACCACGTCGCCTGACGATGCCCCTCATCATTGCGCAGAACTATCGGCCGAAAAAATTTATTCATTATATGCACGATTATTTGCAATACTTTCCCACGACATCCACCATCAAATACATTGATAACGGCGGAACTTATCGAAAACCAAAAATCCAGGGAAAAATTCTCCTTTTTCCATAGCGTCCTGCACCAAAAAGTCTACTTTCCCCACAATTCATCAAGGCGCTTGTCGCGTCCGCACCTGTAGCGGTAGAACTTGTAACGGACTGGGTTGCGCTGGTAGTAGTTCTGGTGATATTCCTCGGCGGGATAGAAGGCACTGGCCGGTACTATTCCGGTGACGATTTTCACACCCAGCTGCGCGGCCACCCGCTTCCTGCTGGCCTCGGCCAGTTTTTTCTCCGCCTCGTTGCCGTAGAAGATGGCGCTGCGGTACTGGTCGCCGCGGTCGCAGAACTGGCCGCCGGCATCCAGCGGGTCCACATTGCGCCAGAAGACCTCCAGCAGCTGCGCGTAGCTGACCTTGTTCGCGTCGTACTTCACCCGCACCACCTCCGCGTGGCCGGTGCCACCGGCGGAAACCTGCTCGTAGCTGGGATTTTTGACATGGCCGCCGCTGTAGCCGGAGGTGGTTTCCAGCACGCCGTCGAGCTTGTCGTAGGGCGGCTCCATGCACCAGAAGCAGCCCCCGGCGAAGATGGCGGTGCGGATATCCGGCGACTCCTGGGCGCCAGCCGCGGTCGCGGCCAGCAATACCAATACGGCGATGAGCCCGCGCATGATCTATTCCTCGTTTCCGTGGGTTTCTCCAGCCCGTCGGGCGACAGGGCAGTTTTAATTAAAGGGTCGGGTTGCCCTCGCAGGCCCGTATAAAGATCCCGCGGTAGCCCGCCGCGTCAAAAGCGACCGGGTTGCTACCGGCGGAGGGGTCGGCGGCCGCCATCAGGCCGACTTTTTCCGCCTGCGTTGTGTCTATGCCGATATCCTCGAGACGGTGGGGAATCCCTATCTGCTCGCGCAATCCCAACACCCAGGCCAGCACGCCGTCGAAGCCCGGCGCCGGCAGGTCCAGGTAGCGCGCCAGCCTGTCCATGGGTCCCGCAATCGCCGCGCGGTTCGCCCGCAGCACATAGGGCATCAGCACCGCGTTGAGCAGGCCGTGGTGGGCGTCGTAGAGGGCCCCCAGCGGATGGGCCAGCGCGTGCATGGCGCCGAGGCCGCGCTGGAAGGCGGTGGCGCCCATGCTGGAGGCGACGAGCATCTGCTGGCGCGCCTCCAGATCGCCGCCATCGGCCACTGCGCGCGGCAGGAAGTCTTTCACCAGGCGCATACCCTCCAGCGCGATACCCTCGGCCATTGGGTGGAACAGCGGCGAGCAGAAGGCCTCCAGGTTGTGGGACAGCGCATCCATGCCGGTGGCGGCGGTGATTTTTGCCGGCAACTCCAGTGTCAGTTCCGGATCGAGGATTACGATCGCCGGCAGCATCCCGGGATGGAAGATAATACGTTTGACCTGCGCATCCTCGTCGGTGATGACCGACGAGCGCCCCACTTCGGAGCCGGTGCCGGCGGTGGTGGGCACCGCGACCACCGGCACCATGCCGCTCTCGTCAACGCGCCGATAGTTATCGCCCACATCCTCGAAATCCCAGATGGGCCTTTTCTGGCCGGCCATCAAGGCGATGGCCTTGCCGGCGTCCAGGGCCGAGCCGCCGCCGAAGGCGATAACGCCGTCGTGCCAGCCCCTGCGCAATATCCCCACGCCGTCGGCGATATTCCGGCCGCTGGGGTTGCCCTTGATTCGGGAGAAGACCTCGATCTCCAATCCGGCGTCACTGCAAATCTGCGCGACGCGCCGAATCAACGGCAACTCCGCCAGGCCGGGATCGGTGACCAGCAGGGGGTTGCGCATATCCAGTTCGCGACAGGCGGCCGGGAGTTCGGCGATGCGCCCCGGGCCGACGCGCATTGCGGTGGGGTAGTTCCAGTTGTTGTGGAAATTGGTCATGGTGATTTTCCTGTTTTTGACTCTGTACAAGCCGCAGCCGCCCCCTCCCCCAGCCCGTGGACTCACGCCATCCATGGCGCTCGCCCGCTTCGCGGGCGCCTTCGGCGTCCAAATTTGCTCCCGGCAAATTTGTCCCCGCGAGCGGGGGAGGGGAGCTTTCTTCTTAAGGTTTTTTTAGGTGGAAGGATTTCGGGCGGGTCAGGTGTTCGTAACCGACGCCGGACAGCGTGCAGCCGCGCCCCGAGTTTTTAACGCCGGTCCAGGCCAGCGCCGGGTCCAGGTAGTCGCAGCGGTTCAGGAATACTGTGCCGGTTTCCAGCCTGTCGCCCAGGGCCAACGCGGCCTGTTCGTCGCGGCTGAAAATGGCCGCGGTGAGGCCGAATTCGCTGTCGTTCATCAGTTCCAGCGCCTCGCCGTCGTCGCGCACACTCTGCACCCCCACCACCGGGCCGAAGGATTCCTCGCGCATCAGGCGCATGCCGCCGTGCACACCGGTGAGCAGTTGCGGGGCCAGGTACTGGGTGCCGCGGCGGTCCATGGAAAAATCTTCGGCATTGATATGCGCGGTTGCGCCGCCCGCTACCGCCTCGTCTATCTGCGCGCGCACGAAGTCGGCGGCCTCGGCGCGCACCAGCGGGCCGAGCGTGGTTTCCGGATCGTCGGGCCGGCCGAGTTTATATTGGCGCACCAGCGCCACGGCGCGCTCGACGAAGTCGTCGAACAGCTGTTCCTGCACATAGACCCGTTCGATCGCGCAGCAGGACTGGCCGGAGTTGAAATAAGCCCCGTCGACCACCGTTTCCACCGCGTGATCCAGGTCCGCATCAGCGCGCACATAGGCCGGGTCTTTGCCGCCCAGCTCCAGGCCAACGTGGATAAAACGGCCGGCGGCGGTGCGCTCGACCATTTGCCCGCCGGCCACCGAGCCGGTAAAGGCGACGTGCCGGATTTCCGGTGCGCGGAGCAGGCGCTCGGCATCACTGTGGCCCAGGTGAAGATATTGAAAGACCCCCTTGGGCAGGCCGGCTTCGGTGAAGGCCTCCACCATGCGCTCGGAACACAGCGGCGTCTGCGCCGAGTGCTTGAGCAGCACCGCGTTGCCCGCCAGCAGCGCCGGCACCGCGGCGTTGACGGCGGTGAGATAGGGGTAATTCCACGGCGCGATGACCAGGGAGATGCCCAGGGGCTCGCGGCGGATGAAGCGGGTGAAGCCAGGTTTGTCCGGCAGCCGGATATCGGCCAGGGCCTCTTCGGCGATGTCCGCCATGTGATTGGCGCGCTCGGCGAAGCCGAGGATCTCCCCGGCGGCGAAGCGGATGGGGCGGCCCATCATCCAGCAGAGTTCCTCGCCGAGTTTTTCCTTGCGGCCGGTGAAGAGGGCCACTGCCTGGCGGACGATGGCGATGCGCTCCGGGAGCGGGGTGCGGCGCCAGGCGGGTTGGGCGCCGGCGGCCCTTTCGAGGGCGGACTGGATTTCGGGTTGGGTGGCCAGGGGGCGTTCGACGTAGAGGGCGTTGTCGATTGGGGAGATGCATTGGAGTTTGTTCATGGGTATTTTTCTGTCGCGGTGGTATGGGCGGGCCTGCGGCCCGCTTGCCGAGCTGGAGCTCGGCGTTCCCAGGGCGGAGCTGGAGCTCCGCGGTCCCGGGTCCCGAGTCCCCATCAAATGATTTCGAAGTAGCGATCCAGCTCCCAGTCGCTGACGTGGCGGCGGTACTCGCGCTCCTCCCACTCGCGGCTGGCGGCGAAGTGCTCGACGAAGTCGCTGCCGAACAGCTCCCGCGCCGCTTCCGAGGCCTTGAGGCGCTGGGCCGACTCCCACAGGGTGCGCGGCAGGGCCAATTCCTCCGGCTGCTCGAGCGCATAGGCGTTACCGGCCACCGCCTCGCCCGGCTCCCACCGCTGCATTACCCCGTAGACGCCGGAGCCCAGGGCGGCAGCCAGGGCCAGGTAGGGATTGGCGTCGGCGGCGCCGAGCCGGTACTCGGTGCGCTGGGACTTGTCACTGCCGGGAATCACCCGCAGCGCCGCTGTGCGGTTCTCCACCCCCCAGGTGGCGTCGGTGGGGGCCCAGAAACCGGGTACCAGGCGGCGGTAGCTGTTCACCGTCGGCGCCAGCATGGCGAGAAACTCCGGCATCAGCCGCTGCTGGCCGGCGAGGAACTGGCGCTGCACGGCGCTCATACTCTGTGGCTGCGAAGGATCGTAGAAAGCCGACACGCCGTCGCCGTCGCGCAGGGACAGGTGGATATGACCGCTCTGGCCCGGGTAGCGGCTGGACCACCTGGCCATAAAGGTGGCCATCAGGCCGCAGCGCTGGGCCAGCACCTTGATAAAGGTCTTGAACAGCGCCGCCTTGTCCCCCGCCGCCTCGGCGCCGTCCACGGCGATGGCCGCCTCCAGCACCCCGGGGCCGGTCTCCGTGTGCAGGCCCTCGAGGGGGAAATCCATGCGCTGACACAGGTCGAGGATCTCCCGGTGCAGCTCCGCGTGCACCGAGTTGCGCAGCATCGAGTAGCCGAACCAGTCCGGGGTAAAGGGCTTGAGGTTGCGGAAGCCCTTCTCGCGGGCCGAGTCCGGGGTCTCGTCGAACAGGAAGAACTCGTACTCCAGCGCCGCCAGCGGCTCGAAGCCGAGGCCCCGGCAGCGCTCTATCACCCGGCGCAATGTAGCGCGTGGACAGACCGCCTGGGCCCCACCGTCGAATTCGGCCAGGAACAGCAGCATATCGTCCTCGAAGGGCAGCTCGCGGCAGCTGTGGGGCAGTATGCGCACCGGGGCGTCCGGGTAGCCGGTGTGCCAGCCGGTGTAGCGGGCGTTGTCATACAGCTGATCCTTGACGTCCCAGCCCAGTACCACATCGCAGAAGGAGAAGCCGTGCTCCAGGGAGGAGAGGAACTTGTCGCGGCTCATGTACTTGCCGCGCATGACGCCGTCGTTGTCGAACAGGCCCACCTTGACGTGGCTGAGGTTGCGCTCCTCGACGATGGCGCGGGCGTCCTCGGGGGTCCTGATATCCCTGGGTTTTAAGGTGGAGGGTTTCAACATAGATCCAGCCTCTTTGTTGTTATGGCCCGATTTTCAGGGGGTTGGTAACAGGATAGACCCGCCACGGCGATCTATGGCGCAAACCAATCCATCTAAGGGCGCCGCTTTCAGCGCCGAAGCCAAGGGTTTATAATCCGCGCTCCCAAATTTCCGATCACCCTTCAGTCAGGACCCGCAATGAGCTTCGACAAGATCCCCGCAGGTAAGGACCTGCCCAACGATATCAACGTAATCATCGAGATCCCCGCCAACCACGACCCGATCAAGTACGAAGTGGACAAGGACGCGGACGCGGTATTCGTGGATCGTTTCGTGGCCACCCCCATGTTCTACCCGGCCAACTACGGCTACGTGCCCCAGACCCTGTCCGAAGACGGCGACCCCCTGGACGTGCTGGTTGTGGCCCCCTACCCGGTGATGATCGGCTCCGTGATCCGCTCCCGCGTGGTCGGCGTGCTGAACATGACCGATGAGTCCGGCGTGGACGCCAAGCTGCTGGCGGTACCCCACACCAAGCTGACCAAGCTGTACGACCACGTTCAGGAGATCTCCGACCTGCCGGAGCTGCTGATCAAGCAGATCGAGCACTACTTCGAGAACTACAAGGCGCTGGAAGCCGGCAAGTGGGTGAAGGTGGACGGCTGGGCCGACGCCGAAGCGGCGCGCGCCGAGGTGCTGGCCTCCCGCGAGCGCTACCTGAAAGAAGAAGGCTAAGCCCTCCTTAGCCCTTAAAAAACCGCCTCGCGCTCAATGCCAGTCAGTCAAGCCAACTGACTGGCATCCTTCCTTTCCAACCACCGACCCCTGCCACGCAATCCCCCCGGTCATGTTAGCTTGCAACAATGCGGACCTGGCTATAAGCCAAAATTCCGGGCCGAATAAGGCGGGAAAGATTTTTTGTGAAACCGATCACACCCCCACTCTTGCCCGGCCAAATTGTGAAATAGTGCCGGTTATACTAGTCAAATCGGATGGCACCCGTGTGATTCATGTCGAGTGCCGCGGCCTCCTCACTCACCCATTAGGTCGATTGAATAGGCTGGCTTTCCTGTCCGCCTGCGGTGGCAGCGGCAGTGGTGCGACCTGACATACTGCGCACATCCAAAACACTTCAGATCGATGGGACCAGCATGCCTCGCAGTAAAGATTTTAAGAATGTTGTCCAGCAGAGAGTCAGAATAGACTCCGCGATTGCCTATATTCGACAAGAATACACTGAAAAATTTGACATTAACATTTTAAGTGAAATTTCACACTACTCTAAATTTCATTTTCAACGGCTATTCAGTGAAGTAACCGGAGAAACATGGTCGGAATACCTGCTAAGAATTCGACTTCTGAATGCGAGCAACAAGCTGATTCAAACTCATGAAAAAATAAACGATATCGCTATTGGATCAGGGTTTATCACCCAGACCGGATTTTTAAAGGCTTTCAAGAAATATTACTCTCTCACCCCAACCCGGTATAGGCAAATCTACTATGGCGAAGAGCCTTTTTTCAATCAATTTCACGTAAATAAAATTTACCCGAACATAAAGGAAGAGTTGGTCAATGTGATGCCCTGCAGGGCATTAGCAGCTTACTCTGCAACAAACCTCAACGAAAAAACCGATCCCTCCGTTTGGGGCGCGATTAAAAAACTTTGCAAGTCTTTAGATACCACTTTCATTACCAGGCCCCGACTGGAGCGTTTTGCCCTTTCCTTCTCTGATATAAATAAAATTGAACACGCAAGTAACCAAAAAAACTTTTTGGCAATGTTGCTGGTTGATGACATCCAGGAGGTGAAAAGCTCAACATTAAAACAGGTTGCCATCCAAGGTGGGGTTTATGCACGTTTTTTTCACCAGGGTCCTCTCAGTGAACATACGATAAACAAGATTCTTTACAGCTGGCTTCCTCAAAGCGGCCACAAAATAGACACCAGGCGACCAATGATAATGGTGCCAGAGGGTGTCTTTTTAAAAGATCTCTATGACACATTTTTACGAGGAGAACCAGATCGAAAAGTATACGTTTATCAAAGCCTTGGGCTGACTACGGAGCAGCTTTCCCACTTCTGCGTGAGAATATACCTTCCACTGCTATCTGATTCCTTTACTGATTTCCAGTGGAAAAAGATATCCGATGTTACGATATGAAGGCGCGTTTTTGTCATTAATAGCACTCCAGGAAGAAAGTGACTCGAAAATCCAAGCCAACGGTGCGAACACCGTAACCTCTGGCCCGGAAATGTCTACCAGTAAAATTTCTCTTCACCTGCAAGTACTCGCGGAATATTCGTATCGCTGATTTGCCCTTCAGAAACCCTACCGTGTTGGCCACGCTGAACTTCGGCGGAATCATCAACAGCAAATGGATGTGATCCGGCATCCCTTGACCCTCTATCAATTTGATTCCTGTTTGGCGGCAAAGACCACGGAATATCGTTCCGATCTTTCGGCGCAAAGTTCCGAATATCGCTTTTCTCGGTACTTTGGCACAAATACCCTGTGGTGAATGCGATAATGCTTGACGTGCGATTGGCTTTGCCAATCTCTCATATGGCCTCCTTATGGAACTTGCCGGTTCATGGGAGGCCATATTTTCTACCCTGCACGCCGGAACGGCAGAGCCTTGTCAAGGCTCACTGCCGGAGGCGGCGGTTTACCCTATGTGTCAATAAAAATACACCCAAGGACTGAACAATGCTTCAACGACTCCTTATGCTTCTTTTCACGTCCTCCCTACTCACCGCCTGTGGTGGCGGCGGTGGTGGTAATGACGGTGGCAGTAGCAGCAGTAGTAGTAGCAGCAGCAGTAGTAGTAGCAGCAGCAGTAGCAGTGGCGCGCCCGCAACCGCCGCCAAGGTCTCTTACCCAACCCCCAATGCCAATCTCGCTGGATATGCCAGTACCACCAGTGTCACCGGCATTATGGTCAAGGTAGACGCAACAGGCCGCGAGGTACCGGCCAGCACCGGGGACATAAGCAGGTTGTCAGTCAACGATGTCTTTGCCACCTTTGAACTGGACGAGCCCCATCGATGGCGCGCCGAGGTGCCTGTCGACCCGCAGTTTGGCTCTCAGGAACTCAATATCGTTTGGGAGGATACTGCGGGAAATAGCGGGCATATTTCGCAGACTGTCAATGATCAGCCTGTTCTTCAAAAAACCGGCGGCAGTGCCGTGCTGGACAGCGCCAACAACCGCCTGCTGGTAACTGATACGCTTCAGGAGACACTGATTGCGATTGATCTTACCTCCGGCAAGCGCACCATTCTCTCCCGCGGTCAAACTGCAGGTGCCTTTTTGGCCGCTGACCTTGCGCTGGACTACGCCAATAACCGCACGCTGATTACCACATTCCAGCTTGTCGTGGCGGTGGATCTCACCACAGGGGAGCGCACCACACTCTCCGGAAAACACATCGGCGCCGGCATCGAATTTCACCAGGCCTACGGCCTTGCACTGGACAACGTCAATAACCGGGCGCTGGTTGTCGATGCAATGCGAAACATTCTGATCGGCGTGGATCTCGCTACCGGCGATCGCTCGGTCATCTCAGATGCCGACAACCTCATCGGCGAAGGCCCCGCTTTTGCTCAAATCGCGGATGTTGTGCTGGACAACGCCAATAATCGCGCACTGCTCCTTGATTCCGGGTTGAAGGCCCTGGTGGCTGTGGATCTCGACACCGGCGACCGCTCCATCCTCTCCAACAGTGATACCGGCACCGGCCCCACTCTTGAGTATGCCAGTGCCCTCGTGCTGGACAGTGCCAACAACCGGGTACTGGTCCCCGATTCCTCCTTGAGGAGCCTAGTGGCACTTAATCTCGACACCGGCGACCGCACCCTGATCTCCGGCGATAGTACCGGCACCGGCACAAATTTTACCGGTTCCATCGCCCTTGCCCTGGACAGCGCCAACAGCCGCGTGCTGGTCCCGGATTACGGAACAGACATGCTCCTGTCGGTGGACCTCGATACGGGCAACCGCAGTGTCCTGTTCGATGGCGGCACCGGTACCGGGACGGATTTTGATTTTCCCCAGGGCCTTGCGTTAGACAGCGTCAACCATCGCGCGTTGGTCATTGATTCGGAGCTGGATGCATTGATCGCGGTGAACCTCGACAATGGTGACCGCACCATCGTCTCCGGAAATGGCGCCGGCACCGGCACAGTTTTTGGTTCCCCGGAGGACCTTGCGTTCGACCTCGACAACCGCCGCGCGTGGGTCATTGATTCGAACCTGGATGCGCTGATGGCGGTGGATCTCGACACCGGCGACCGCATTATCGTCTCCACGGAAGGGGTCGGCACCGGCACGAACTTTAACAGCCCCTTCGGTGTTGCGTTGGATAAGGCCAACCATCGCGCGCTGGTTACTGATCGGGCCCTGGATGTACTGATGGCAGTGGATCTCCAAACCGGCAATCGCACCATCCTCTCCGGCAGTGGTACCGGCACCGGCACGCCTTTTCAAGATCCCCACAGGCTTGCACTGGACAGCGACAACAACCGCGCGCTGGTTATTGATCAGGTCCTGGCCGCGCTGGTGGCGGTAGACCTCGACACCGGCGATCGGACTGTCCTCTCAGACGGCAGCACCGGCACCGGCACCGCGTTTGACGCACCGGTAGGCATTGCACTGGACAGCGCCAACAACCGTGCGCTGGTGGCTGATCATGGGTTTGATCCACTGATGGCAGTTGATCTCACCAGCGGCAACCGCACCGTCATCTCCGACCGCAGTATCGGCACCGGCGTGGCTCTTGACAATCTCCGCGACCTTGCGCTCGACAGCGTCAACAATCGGGCGTTCGTCATCGATAGGGACGTGAATGCGCTCATCGTCGTTGAACTGGAAACGGGAGAGCGGGCGATCAGCGCTCGATAATCTTTAGTGTGCGCAGGCGGTCTCCAACTGTAACTACTCCCCCCTGTAGGAGCCTGCCTGCAGGCGTTCAAATCGCCCGGAGCGACTTGACGCAGCGAAGCTGCCCGAAGGGCCGGGCACAGGGATGTGCCCGGCGAATGGCGACGGAGTTCTGTTCTTGTTCGCCTGCAGGCAGGCTCCTACAGGAGGGTTCCCTTGAGCCGGAGCGGTAGCCTTATGGGTGACGCGCTTCTGTCATTAATAGCACTCCAGGAAGAAAGCGACGCGCAGATCTCTGATAAGTTTCTCGCCAAATTAATCTGAAGCTGGTGTTGGTTAGCTCGCGGATTCAACTCTGGAGTGCATACCGATAAGGCTGGAATCTTTATTGTGAACTCTATCACATTCCAATCTTTATCCGACTCATTGGATAAAGAGAACCCATTGTAGCTCCATTCTATCCTTCCTTTTTCTGTAACCCGATTGCGCGGACTTCCCGCGCCTCGATAAAACGCACCAGGGACTTAACAATGCTTCAACGATTCCTTATCCCACTGCTTCTCACATCCTCCCTACTCACCGCCTGTGGCGGCGGTGGTGGTGGTGGCAATGACGGCGGCAGTAGCAGCAGTAGCAGTAGCAGTAGCAGTAGCAGTAGCAGCAGTAGCAGCAGTAGCAGTAGCAGTAGCAGTAGCAGCAGTAGCAGTAGCAGCAGTAGCAGTAGCAGTAGCAGCAGTGGCAGTGGCGCCCCTGCAGCCATCGCCAAGGTCTCTTACCCGACCCCCAATGCCAACCTCGCTGGATCCGTCACTACCACCACGGTCACCGGCATTATGGTCAAGGTCGATGCAACAGGTAACGAGGCACCGGCCAGCGCTGAGGATACAAGCAGACTGTCCGTCAACGATGTCTTCGCCACCTTTGACCTGGACGAGCCCCACCGATGGCGCGCCGAGGTGCCTGTCGACCCGCAGCTTGGCTCTCAGGAACTCAAGGTAGTTTGGGAGGATGCTTCCGGAAATAGCGGGGACATTTCGCAAACGGTCAACAATCAGCCTTTCCTTAGTGGAGGCGGCGGCAATGCTGCGCTGGACAGCGCCAACAACCGCCTGGTGGTGAGTGATGCGCGGGAGGGACTGATCGCCATTGACCTTGCCTCCGGCAAGCGCACCGTTATCTCCCGCGGTGATTCTTTTTCCGGTGAGCTGGCGCTGGACACTGCCAATAACCGCGCGCTGGTTGCCAGTCTGGAGTTTGTAAGGATGGTAGATCTCGCCACGGGAGAGATCACTACACTCTCCGGCAGAAATATCGGCGCTGGTCCTGCTTTTCAACGCATCTACGGCCTTGCCCTGGACAGCGCCAACAACCGAGTGCTGGTTGTCGATACATCGCAGGATATTCTGTTCGCGGTGGATCTCGCCACCGGTGATCGGAGCGTTCTCTCAGATGCCGGCAACCTCATCGGCGAAGGCCCCGCTTTTGTTGCAATCGCGCGTGTTGTGGTGGACGCCGCCAATAATCGCGCACTGGTTTTTGATATTGGGGCGCCGGCTGGTGGGTCGCCAGCTCTGGTGGCCGTGGATCTCGACTCCGGCGATCGCACCATCCTCTCCGACAATGACACCGGCACCGGCGTCGCTCTTGAGGGTGCCAGTACCCTTACGCTGGACAGTGCCAACAATCGGGCACTGATCACCGTCGGTCACCACCCCTCGAAGAGTCTGCTGGCGATCGATCTCGACACCGGCGACCGCACCCTGGTCTCCGGCGATGGCACCGGCTCCGGCACGAATTTTACCAACTACATCGCCCTAGCCCTGGATAGCGCCAATAACCGCGCGCTGATCCCGGATTTCGGGACGGACCAACTGCTGTCGATCGAGCTCGATACCGGCAACCGCAGCATCCTGTTCGATGGCGGTACCGGCACCGGGACGGATTTTAGTTACCCCAAGGGCCTGGTATTAGACAGCCTCGACAATCGCGCGCTGGTCATTGATTCGAACCTGGATGCACTGGTGGCGGTGGATCTCGACACCGGCGACCGCACCATCGTCTCCGGAAATGGCACCGGCACCGGCTCGCCCTTTAACCTCCCGGAAAGGGTTGTACTCGACCGCGACAACAATCGCGCCTGGGTCATTGATTCGCTCATGGACGCACTGGTGGCGGTGGATCTCGACACCGGCGACCGCACCGTCGTCTCCACAGACGGAGTCGGCACCGGCACGAATTTTAACACCCCCTTCGGGCTTGCGTTGGACAAGGCCAACAATCGCGCGTTGGTCACTGATTGGACCCTGGATGTGCTGATGGCAGTGGATCTCCAAACGGGCAATCGCACCATCCTCTCCGGCGGGGGGGGTACCGACACTGGCACACCTTTTGAACTTCCCCTCGGCGTTGCACTGGACAGCGCCAATAACCGCGTGCTGGTTATTGATGAGGTTCTGGCTGCGCTGGTGGCGGTAGACCTCGACACCGGCGATCGGACGATCCTCTCAGACGGTGGCACCGGCACCGGCATCGCGCTTGACTCACCGCTAAGCATTGCACTGGACAGCGCCAATAACCGGGCACTGGTCACTGATCGTGGGTGGGATGCACTGGTGGCAATCGATCTCACCAGCGGCGACCGCACCATCGTCTCCGACCGCACAATCGGCACCGGCGTGGTTCCTGGCAATCTCAGCGACCTTGCGCTCGATAGCGCCAATAACCGGGTATTCGTCACCGATACGCAAGAGGAAGCGCTCATCGTCGTTGAACTGGAAACAGGAGAGCGGGCAATCAGCTCTCGATAATCTTTGCGCGTGCGCGGGCGGGCGGCCCGCGCACGCCGGGCTCGGATTCAACTCTGAAGTGCATACCGATAGGGCTGGAATCTTTATTGTGGACTCTATCACATCCCAATCTTTGTCCGACTCATTGGATAAAGAGAACCCATCGTAACTCCATTCTACCCTTCCTTTTTCTGTAACCCGATTGTGCGGACTTCCCGCACTTCGATAAAAACGCACCAGGGACTTAACAATGCTTCAACGACTCCTTATCCCATTGCTTCTCACGTCCTCCCTACTCACCGCCTGTGGCGGCGGTGGTGGTGGTGGCAATGACGGCGGCAGCAGCAGTAGTAGCAGTAGCAGTAGTAGCAGTAGCAGTAGCAGTAGCAGTAGTAGCAGCAGTAGTAGCAGTAGCACCAGTAGCAGTAGCAGCAGTAGCAGCAGTAGCAGCAGTAGCAGCAGTAGCAGTAGCAGTAGCAGCAGTAGCAGTGGCGCCCCCGCAGCCGTTGCCAAGGTCTCTTACCCGACTCCCAATGCCAACCTCGCTGGATCTGTCACCACCACCACGGTCACCGGCATTATGGTCAAGGTCGACGCATTAGGTAACGAGGCACCGGCCAGCGCTGAGGATACAAGCAGGCTGTCCGTCAACGATGTCTTCGCCACCTTTGACCTGGACGAGCCCCACCGATGGCGCGCCGAGGTTCCCGTCAATCCGCAGCTCGGCTCTCAGGAACTCAAGGTAGTTTGGGAGGATGCTTCGGGAAATAGCGGGCAGATTTCGCAAATGGTCAATGACCAGCCTGTTCTTCAAAACACCGGCGGTAGTGCCGTGCTGGACAGTGCCAACAACCGCCTGCTGGTGAGTGATACGCTACAGGAGACACTGGTAGCGATTGATCTTACCTCCGGCAAGCGCACCATTCTCTCCCGCGGTCAAACTGACGGTAGCTTTTTGGTCGGTGCCCTTGCGCTGGACAGCGCCAATAACCGGGCACTGGTTACCACTTTCCAGGTTGTAGAGGCCGTAGACCTCACTACAGGAGAGCGCACCACAGTCTCCGGCAGAAACATCGGTGCCGGCATTGAACTTCAAGGGCTCACCGGCCTCGCGCTGGATAGCGCCAATAACCGGGTGCTGGTTGTCAATTCAGTGATGGACATTCTGATCGCAGTGAATCTATCCACCGGCGATCGGACTGTCATCTCAGATGCCGGCAACCTCACCGGCGATGGTCCGGCTTTTGACGAGATCCAGCGCGTTGTGCTGGATAGTACCAATAATCGCGCACTGGTCTTTGACTCCGGGTTGCAGGCTCTGGTGGCCGTGGATCTCGACACCGGCGACCGCAGCATCCTATCCGATAGTGATACCGGCACCGGCGGCTCTCTTAAATATGCCAGTGCCCTTGCGTTGGACAGTGGCAACAACCGGGTACTGGTCACCGATTTCTTCTTGAATACTGTGGTGGCGGTGGATCTCGACACCGGCGACCGCACCCAGGTCTCCGGCGATAGTACCGGTTCCGGCACGAGTTTTGGCGGCCCCCTGGCCCTTGCACTGGACAGCGCCAATAACCGCGCACTGGTCCCGGATTACGGCCCGGACCGGCTCCTGTCAGTCGACCTCGCGACAGGCAGCCGCAGTATCCTGTCCGATGCGGAAACCGGCACGGGGACAGATATTGGTTACCCCAAGAGTATTGAGTTAGACAGCGCCAATAATCGCGTATTGATCCTTGATCCGAACCTGGATGCACTGCTCGCGGTGGACCTCGACACCGGTGACCGCACCATCGTCTCCGGGAATTTCATCGGCACCGGCTCGGATTTTAACCTCCCGGAGGACATCGCGCTCGATCTCAGCAACCGGCGCGTATGGGTCACTGATTCGAATCTGGACGCACTCATAGCGGTGGACCTCGACACGGGCAACCGCACCATCGTCTCCACGGACGGGGTCGGCACCGGCACGAATTTTAACACCCCCTTCGGCCTTGCGTTGGACAAGGCCAACAATCGTGCGCTGGTTATTGATTGGACCCTGGATGTACTGATGGCAGTGGATCTCCAAACCGGCAATCGCACCATCCTCTCCGGCATGGGTACCGGCACCGGCACGTCTTTTCAAGGTCCCCGCCGGCTTGCACTGGACAGCGCCAACAATCGCGCGCTGGTTATTGATCAGGTCCTGGGCGCGCTGGTGGCGGTAGACCTCGACACTGGCGATCGGACTATCATCTCAGACGGTGGCACCGGCAGCGGCCTCGCGTTTGACGCACCGATAGGCATTGCGCTGGACAGCGCCAATAACCGGGCACTGATCGCGGATCGTGGGCTGGATGCACTGGTGGCGGTTGATCTCACCAACGGCGACCGCACCATCGTCTCCGACCGCACAATCGGCACTGGCGTGGCTCTTGACTATCTCAACGACCTTGCACTCGACAAAGCCAATAGCCGGGCGTTCGTCATCGACGCTTCAGTAAAAGCGCTCATTGTCGTTGAACTGGAAACGGGAGAGCGGGCGATCAGCGCTCGATAATCTTTGCGCGCGGGCGGGCCGCCCGCGCATGTCGAGATATAAAGAGAGCCCATCCTTTTTCTGTAACCCGATTGTGCGGACTTCCCGCACTTCGATAAAAACGCACCAGGGGCTAAACAATGTTTCAACGACTCCTTATCCCACTGCTTCTCACGTCCTCCCTACTTACCGCCTGTGGTGGCGGCGGTGGTGGTGGCAATGACGGTGGCAGCAGTAGCAGTAGCAGTAGTAGCAGTAGTAGTAGCAGTAGTAGTAGCAGTAGTAGTAGTAGTAGTAGTAGCAGTAGTAGCAGCAGCAGTAGCAGCAGCAGTAGCAGTAGTAGTAGTAGTAGCAGTAGCAGTGGCGCCCCCGCAGCCGTCGCCAAGGTTTCTTACCCACCCCTCAATGCGAATCTCGCTGGATATGCCAGTACAACCACTGTCACCGGCATTATGGTCAAAGTCGATGCCATAGGTAACGAGACACCGGCCAGCGCTGAGGATACTAGCAGGCTGTCAGTCAACGATGTTTTTGCCACCTTCGACCTTGACGAGCCCCATCGATGGCGCGCAGAGGTTCCTGTCGACCCGCAGCTTGGCTCTCAGGAACTCAAGATAGTTTGGGAGGATGCTTCAGGAAATAGCGGACAGATTTCACAAACTGTCAACAATCAGCCCATTCTTAGTCGAACCGGCGGCAGTGCCGTGCTGGACAGTGCCAACAACCGCCTGCTGGTGACTGATACGGTTCAGGAGGCACTGATAGCGATTGATCTTACCTCCGGCAAGCGCACCACCCTCTCCCGCGGTACCAATATAGATCGCTTTTCACCCACTGACCTTGTGCTGGACAGCGCCAATAACCGAGCGCTGGTTGGCAGTAAGCAGTTTGTGGTGGCGGTAGATCTCGCGACAGGAGAGCGCACCACAGTCTCCGGCAGCCTCACCGGCGCTGGCACCCAGTTTCAACAGGTCTCCGGCCTTACGCTGGACAGTGCCAATAACCGAGTGCTGGTTGTCGATTTAGCGCTGGACATTCTGTTCGCAGTGGATCTCACCACTGGCGACCGGACTGTCATCTCGGATGCCGACAACCTCATCGGCGAAGGCCCGGCTTTTGCTGAAATCCTGCGCGTTGTGCTGGATAGTACCAATAATCGCGCGCTGGTCTTTGATTATGGGTTGGATGCTCTGCTGGCCGTGGATCTCGACACCGGCGACCGCACCATCCTCGCCGACAGTGAAACCGGCACTGGCAGCCTTATCGAGTTTGCCAATGCCCTTGCGCTGGACAGTGCCAACAACCGGGTACTGGTCATCGAACCCCAGTTGATGAGTTTAATAGCGGTCGATCTGGACACCGGCGACCGCACTATCCTCGCCGACAGTGAAACCGGCACCGGCACGAATTTTAACGGACCCTTCACCCTTGCTCTGGACAGCGCCAATAACCGCGCACTGGTCCCGGATTACGGGACGGACCTACTACTGTCGGTCGACCTCGATACAGGCAACCGCAGCCTCCTTTTCGATGGCGGCACCGGCACCGGGGTGGATTTTGATTACCCCAGGGGCCTCGCGTTAGACAGCTTCAACAATCGCGCGTTGGTTATTGATTCGGACCTGGGCGCACTAATGCAGGTGAATCTCAGCACCGGTAACCGCACCATCATCTCCGGAAATGGCGCCGGCACCGGCACGACTTTTGGTACCCCGGAGGACCTTGCGTTCGATCTCGGCAACCGCCGCACGTGGGTCATTGATTCGAACCTGGATGCACTGATGGCGGTGGATATGAGCACTGGCGACCGCACCATCCTCTCCGGGGAAGGAGTAGGCACCGGCACGGCTTTTGTCTACCCCGTAGGCCTTGCGTTAGACAAGGACAACAATCGCGCGTTGGTCGCTGAGTGGTTCCAGAATGCAGTGATGTCAGTGGACCTCCAAACTGGCAATCGCACCATCCTCTCCGGCAATGAGGCCGGTACCGGCACATCTTTTGTCCGTCCTCGCAGGATTGCACTGGACAGTGCCAACAACCGCGCACTGGTTATTTGCGAGAGCGCACTGGTGGCGGTAGACCTCGACACCGGCGACCGGACTATCATCTCCGGCGATAGCACCGGCACCGGCACCGTGTTTGACGCACCTACCGACATTGCGCTGGACAGCGCCAATAACCGGGCGCTGGTCACTGACAGTGGGATGAGTGCACTGGTGGCTGTCGACCTCACCAGCGGCAACCGCACCTTAGTCTCCCACCGCACAATCGGCACTGGCGTGGCTCTTGAGGCTACCCGCGGCCTTGCGCTCGACAGCGCCAACAACCGGGCGTTCGTCATCGATAGCGGAGTGAATGCGCTTATCGCCGTTGAACTGGAAACGGGAGAACGGGCAATCAGCTCTCGATAATCTTTGCGCGTGCGTGGGCATCCCGCCCGCGCATACCGAGTAATAATGATTGGCACATGATGAGAAGTTTGAAATTGACAAATAAACAAATCTATCAGTTAGTTGAGTAAGTTAAGGAACAACCATGAAACATCTTGCAGCTTTTATCTTCTATTCTTTCTGTGTATTCCTGTCAGCTCCCGATGCCCTGGCTGCAGGAACGTCTGTGAAGGTGGATAAAATCCGCTATTGCCGTACGATATGGCCGCTCTGTAATGACAAGTTGCAGGCGGATTACCAGCCCTGGGAAGATCACGGGGTGCCCGACCAGATCCAGAAGAATACTTATATTGGGAAATATAATGCACCGAGCCGATCAAAGGTTGAGCACATTGTGTTATTGGCATCGGGGCAACGATTTGGTGACATTGACGACAATTGGATTACAGGCCAGCCAGATACTCGCGCCTTCAAGAAACAGGAGGGGGATCGAACCCTCGGTGTTTCAACCGAATCGCTGGCCTACAAGTTGTTTTCTCAGGATGTTTATTCCGAGAGCAATACTTTCGCCGCGCTGGCCGTTGATCCGCGCTTCAACTGGGGTTTCTCAAAGGACAATAAAAGAGATATCGTGAACGCCTATTTCACCTGGTTGAAAGGGAAGTTTCACAAGTCCAACTTGAAATCCGTTTACTTGGCGGGCCACAGCCGCGGTGGCGCTCTGGTGATGAGGCTGGCCAAGAAGTTTCAAAGCGAATTTCCCGATGTTGCCGTTATTGTCCATACCTTCGATCCGGTGCCAAATAAGAAAAAGGGTGAACTGGGAGCCACTAGCGGTTATATCGACAACCCTGAAGCCGGTTATCCGCGCGATACGATTCTCACCCACAACAAGGGAAACTGGGCCTGGAAGTCGGATTTCAGAACATATTTCGACAAGAAGCAGCATCTTTCAGTTTCCAACTACCTGGTCGGCGGGAAAATCAAAGGCTTTGGATCGGGAGCACAGGAAGTGCGAGCGGTGAGTCATAAATCCGGCACTGACACGAGAACCGATCTCGGGTGGTACTCGCAGCGTTGGTACAGCATGCCGCAACTGGGTTTTGATGCAGAAGACGCCGGCGGCCATAATCCAATCGCCAAAACCTATGTCACCGTCAATGCCGCGCTCGCCGATGTGAAAGCCAACCTGGCGATTCTGGTAAACAATATCGCACCGAGCGCAACCGCTTCCGCTTCATCCACCTACTGCGCCTCATCGGGATTACATTGTTACTCGCCATCGCGAGTCAATGACAAGGATATGGATTCCCGGGTCGGCGGCTACTATAGCTGGACGAACGGCAATACTTCACTGCCCCAGTGGGTAAAACTGCAATGGCCGCAACCCATCAAAACCAAGCACATCGAAATCATTACCAGCGAGGGCTATCCGCTCCAGAATTATCAACTGCAGTACTGGGATGGTTCAGCGTGGCGGACACTGCAGACAGTCTCCGGCAACCAGGAACTGCGTATTGCGCATCAGTTTGCTGATGAAATCGAGACAACGCAAATACGCCTGCTCGGACTATTGGGGTCCAACAACCAACCTGCCCATGTGCGCGTCAATGAGATCCTGGTGAATGGGAGCTGGGTCAACCCGCCGAACAAACCTCCGGTCGCCAAGTGCAGCGCCACGCCCAATTCGGGCACCGGTGTGGTCTATAGCGAGCTCAATGGGTCCGGCAGCTACGACACGGATGGCAGTATTCGATCTTACCATTGGCGTTTCAGCGCCGGCGGAAGTGCCACTGGCAAGGTTGTTCATCATTCCTTCGTCGGCAGGGACCCCACCATCACCGAGGTCCAAAGAGCGACCTTAACCGTTACCGACAACGAGGGTGCGAAAGGAAGTGCCACTTGCACAGTGACCATTCGCTGCAGTACCGGGGCCGGGCCCCGACCCGTACCTGAAAAGGCAGGTGAACCGGTGGATATGGCAAGAGTCTGCGCGATTCGTTAAAGAAAGCATGGCAGTAACGCCCCCCTGTAGGAGCCTGCTGTGACCGTCATGGATGGCGGTCACAGCAGGCTTCTACAGGATGGCTCCCTTGAGCCGGAGCGGGCGGGAATCCCAATCGCGGGCATCGCAGCGCCACAGATTCCTTTCCATCGGCCAGCGCTACCAGAAAGCGCCCACAACCCCGGCCGTCAGCGCCAGCAGCAGCACCGACAGCACCCGGTAGTTCTTCCACACCGCCTGCCCCTGCAACGCGCGAGTCTCCTCGGCAAAATCCGCCGGCTTCCAGGTAAACACCAGCGCGCTTTCCGACGGCACCTGCGCACTCAGCTTGCTCGCCACCACCAGCACCAGGGCGCAGAAGACGAACAGGGTCGGCGCCACATAGAGGAAGTGCAGGTCGATCCAATCCCAGACCTCATTGGCCAGGAACAGGCCGATGCCCGCCAGGGTGCCGAGCGCCAGCGTCACCACCGCCCCACGCGCATTGGCGCCGCGCCAGAAGAAGCCCACCAGGAACAGCGCCAGCACCGGCGGCACGGCATAGGAGAGGATCTTCTGCAGGTACTTGAACAGCGAGCCAAAGTTCTCGATCTGCGGCGCCCAGGCCACCGCCAGCAACATGAAGATAAAGGTCACCACCTGGCCCACGCGCATCAACTGGTGTGTGGTCAGGGACGGGCGGAGGGGCTTGACGAAATCCATGGTGATCAGGGTCGAGGCAGAGTTCAGGGTGGAATCGATCTGCGACATCAGCGCGGCGACAAAGCCGGCCAGCACCAGCCCCAGCACCCCCACCGGAAGCAGGTCGAACATCAGCGTGGGATAGACCAGGTCCGCCCGCGGCAGCTCCGGGTAGAGCAGGATCGCGAAGGTGCCCGGCAGCACCATGATGAAGAGCACGGGCAGTTTCAGCAGCCCGGCGAAGAGCACGCCCCAGCGGCCGTGGTCCAGGTTCTTGGCCGAGAGCACCCGCTGCACCATGAACTGGTTGGTGCACCAGAAGTAGAAGCCCAGCAGCGCCACGCCGGTGACCAGTCCCGGCCAGGGCACGCCGCCGTCATCCGCCGGGCGGATCAGGCTGAGCTTGTCGGCGGACACCTGGGCCAGCACATTCTCCCAGCCGCCGACCTTGTCCAACGCGAAGAAAGTGATCACCACCGAGCCGGTCACCAGCAGCACCGCCTGGATGGTGTCGGTGTAGATCACCGCCGCCAGGCCGCCGGTGATGGTGTAGATGCCGGCCACGATCGCCAGCAGCGCGACGATCTGCCAGATGGGGAAACCGGGAAAGATCAGCTGCAGCACCAGGGCCCCGGCATAGAGGCTGCCGGCGGTGTCCACGACGATGTTGAGGAAGATGGTGAGCAGGGAAAAGTAGCGCCGCGCGCGGTAATCGAAGCGCCGCTCGAGCATTTCCGGCATGGTGTAAAGGCCGCTGCGCAGGATCACCGGCAGGAAGAACACCGCGAAAAACACCAGCACCACCGCCGCCATCCACTCATAGTTGTAGACCGCGATGCCGCTGCTGTAGGCATCCCCCGCCAGGCCGATCAGGGTGGTGCTGGAGATGTTGGAGGCGAACAGGGACAAGCCGATAAAGGGCCAGATCATGGAACGGCCGGCGAGGAAATAGTCCTCGGCGCTGTCGTGTTTGCGGCTCAGGTAGAGCCCGATGGCAATGGTAGCGACGAAATAGACACCGATGATGGCCAGGTCGATGCCGTGCAGATGCAGGCCCGCGATACTCTCTTTCATCTTGTCATTAGCTCTTATGGTTATTTGAATTGTGTGGTCGAGCGGTGTATGGCCGGCCGATCAATTTTGTTGGACAATAATAATTCACAGTGGTTTAATAAATCAATAATAATCGAAAATCCTGAAAAATATGTTTAAAAACAGTTACTTAAATATGCATACAGCTCGGACTAAATTCATTGAACACACCCCAAGCTAGCTTTAAACTGGATTTTTTACGCGCCGCACCGCCGCGGGCGCAACCATGGGGAGACCGGGAATGAGCAGGGGAAGCAACTCCAGCGGTTTGCGCCGCTACAACGAGCGGGTGCTGCTGGCGGCCTTGCGGCAGCGGGGGGCCGCGTCCAAGTCGGACCTGGCCCGCTCCACCAACCTGACCGCCCAGGCGGTGACGCGCATCGTCGACGACCTGGAGCAGACCGGGCTGGTGCGGCGGGAGGGCCGCCGCCTGGGCGGCAAGGGGCAGCCGTCCACCCTCTACGCCCTCAACCCACACGGCGCCTACGCCATCGGCGCCAAAGTCGGGCGGCGCGGAGTCGAGCTGCTGCTGATGGATTTCGGCGGCCGCACACAGCACAAGCTGGAGTACGAGCGGGAGATGCCGGAGCCGGCGTTTGTCCTGGAGCGGATCGAGAATGGCATCGCGGAATTGACCGCGAAACTCAGCCCGCCGGAGGCGCGCAAGCTCGCGGGCGTGGGTGTGGCCATGCCCTGGTTTATGGGCGCCTGGGGCCGCGAGCTGGAAGTGAGCCCGGAGCGGGTGCGCGAGTGGGAGGAAATCAGCTTCGCCGACGAGCTGCAGGCGCGCACCAGCCTGCCCGTGTTTTTTGAAAACGACTGCTCGGCGGCCGCGGCGGCCGAGCTGCAGTTCGGCGACGGCGAGGACAACTTCCTCTACGTCTACCTGGGCACCTTCGTCGGCGGCGGGCTGATCCTGAACGGCAACCTGGAGCCGGGGGTACACGGCAACGCCGGCGCGCTGGCCTCCATGCCGGTCCCCGCCTCGGGCCTGGATTCGGTACCGGCGCCGGCCGGACCCTTCGATGCGCTCTACAACCGCGCCTCCCTGTTCGGCCTGCGCCGCCACCTGAAGGCCCACGGCATCGAACTCGTCTTTGCGACGGAGCTGGAAACGGTGATGGACAGCGCCCGCCCCCTGGTGCAGGAGTGGATGGAAGACTGCGCCGACGCGCTGGTATTCGCCCTGCTGTCGGCGGTGGGCATCCTGGACCTGGAAGCCATAGTGATCGATGCACCGCTGCCCCGCTTCCTGCTGGATGAACTGGTGGACATGGTATCGCGCCGCATCCGCCAGGCGGCCCGGCCCGAGCTGTTCGTGCCCGCGATCCGGGCCGGCACGCTGGGGGCGGACGCCATTGCGGTGGGCGGCGCCATACTGCCGCTCTATTCGAATTTCGCGCCGGACAAAACGGTGCTGTTAAAAGGCGGGGTGCCGGAGCGCGTGTCCGTATAGGAAACGCGCCCGGCTCCGGACAAACCCGAGGAGAATGCTGTGGGACTCGACCTGAAAGACAAGTGGATCTGGGATTTCTGGTTCGCGAAAGACGGGGAGGACTACCATATGTTCTACCTGCAGGCGGACCGCGCCCTCGGCGATCCCGAATTGCGACACTGGAACGTCAGTGTCGGCCACGCGGCGTCGCGGGACCTGCGTCACTGGACGCCCCTGCCCGACGCCCTCGCGCCCTCCCCCGCCCCCCCATCGCCGGTGGATGAGCCCGCCGACTCCCTCACCACCTGGACCGGTAGCGTCATCCGCGCCGGCGGTCGCTGGCTGATGTACTACACGGGCACCCGCCGCTCGGAGAAGGGATTGATCCAGCGGGTCTGCCTGGCCACCTCGGACGACCTGGTGCACTGGCACAAACAGCCCGAGCCAGTATTGGAAACCGACCCGCGCTGGTACGACACCCTCAACCTCGAGCACTGGCACGACCAGTCCTGGCGCGACCCCTGGGTGTTCAAGGACGCCGAGCGCGACCTCTACCACATGCTGCTCACTTGCCGCGTCAACAGCGGCGAGCCGGACGGGCGCGGGGCCGTGGGCTACGCCAGCTCCACCGACCTGGTGCACTGGCACGCGGGGCCGCCGCTCCTTGCGCCCGGCTGGTACGGCGAGATGGAGGTGCCGCAGATCGCCTGCATCGGCGGCCGCCACTACCTCTTCTGCTCAGTGTCGGTGAAATACCACAGCCGGGCGCACCTGGCCGACGGCGTCACCCCGCTCACCGGACTCAAGTACTTTCCCGGCGGCGGCCCCCTGGGGCCCTTCCACACCAAGGGCGCGGGATTCCTCGGCGCCGACGCCCGCGGCAGCCTCTACGCCGGCCGCGTGATCCAGGGGCCGGATGGGGGCTGGTACCTGATGGCCTTCCGCAACCTGGACGAAGAGGGGCGCTTTGTAGGCGGGGTCAGCGATCCGCTGCCGATCGTGCAGGGGCCGGACGGACAACTGGCGCTGGCATCCGCCGAAGGCGGCCTTTGAATATTTAACTTTGCTTTAACTTACTCGAGACGGAACCAAGTAGAACATCCCGGTCATCCGATTTAGACCATCCATAGTCTGTTGTATAAATTAAATAACAGTGATTTAATTAATTGAGCCGGCACGCCACCGGTCCGTCCGCCACCAGCGCGGGCAAGGATTTACAACGATAAAGAGATCCTTTGGAGAATAACGATGAGAGACCAAGAAGCAGTCCGCCGGGGCGCGAACGCCCGCGCCCGCAACCCCTTCGCCCCCCGCCTGCTGGCCCTGGCCGTCGCCGGCGCCCTGGTGCAGCCGGCCCTGGCCGATGACCCGCTGGCACTGGAAGAGGTGATGGTCACCGCCAGCCCCCGGCCCGTGTCCAAGATGGAATCCAGCACCTCCGTCAGCTCCATGAACAGCGACGACATCGCTAACTACGCACCCCGCTCCACCGCCGAGGTATTCCGCAATATCCCCGGTATCCGCGCGGAAGCCTCCGGCGGCGAGGGCAACGCCAACATCGCCGTGCGCGGCCTGCCGGTGGCCTCCGGCGGCGCCAAGTTCCTGCAACTACAGGAGGACGGCCTGCCGGTAATGCAGTTCGGCGATATCGCCTTCGGCAACGCCGACATCTTCCTGCGCATCGACTCCACCGCACAGCGGGTGGAATCCATCCGCGGCGGCTCCGCCTCCACCTTCGCCTCCAACTCGCCGGGCGGCGTGATCAACGTGATCAGCAAGACCGGCGAGGAAGCCATCGGCAGCGTCGGCGCCACCGTCGGCCTGGACTACGACAGCGTGCGCACCGATTTCGAATACGGCGGTCCCCTGGCCGACGGCTGGCGCTATCACGTCGGCGGCTTCTACCGCGAGGGCGACGGGCCCCGCGACGCCGGCTACACCGGCAATTCCGGCGGCCAGATCAAGGCCAACCTGACCCGCGAATTCGACAACGGCTACGCCCGGGTCTACTTCAAGCACCTGGACGACAAAGCCGTCAGCTACATGCCCATGCCCGCCCGGGCCAACGGCGGCTCCATCGTTGGCTACGACATCCTCGGGGACACCCTGCAGACCCCGCTGCTAAAAACCAACCTCGGCATCGGTGACGACGGCAACACCCGCCGCAGCGATATCACCGACGGCATGCACCCCGTCTACACTGCCGTGGGCACCGAACTCTCCTTCGACCTGGGCGACAGCTGGACGATAACCGACCGCTTCCGCCGGGCCTTCGTGGATGGCGGCTTCAACACCCCCTTCCCGGCGGAGATCGGCGACGCCCAGGCCATCGCCGAATCCATCGGCGGCGCCGGCGCCAGCCTGGTCTACGCCAACGGCCCCCAGGGCGGCACCACCATCGACAATCCCGGCGCGCTGAACGACAACGGCCTGGCGATGCGCATGCACCTGTTCGATGTGGAGTTCAACGATCTCGGCAGCTACACCAACGACCTCAAGATCAGCAAAGCCTTCGACAGCGCCACACTGACCTTCGGCTACTACGCGGCCTCCCAGAGCATCGATATGTCCTGGCTGTGGAACTCCTACCTGATGGAAGTCAAAGGGGATAAGGCGGCGCTGCTGGACGTGGTGAACGCGGACGGCGAATCCCAAACCGACGGCGGCCTGCTCGCCTACGGCGTCCCCTTCTGGGGCAACTGCTGCACCCGCAACTACGATGCCGAATACGATATCCGCGCGCCCTACGTCTCCCTCGAATGGCTGCTCGGCGACCTGACCCTGGACGCCAGCCTGCGCCACGACAGCGGCAGCGCCAGTGGCTCCTACGCCGGCGCCGTGCAGATGAGCAACGTGGACGTGAACGGCGACGGCAACCTCTCGGTGCCGGAACAGAGCGTGTCCTTCGTCGACAACGACAACGCCCTGCCGATCGACTACGACTGGAGTTACACCTCCTACTCCCTGGGCGCCAACTACCTGCTCACCGAGGACCTGGCGGTATTCGCGCGCCTCAGCCACGGCGGCCGCGCCAATGCCGACCGCCTGCTGTTCGGCCCCAACGTGCTGCCCGACGGCGGCCTGCTGGACGACGATGCCGCGGTGGACGAAGTGGACCAGGTGGAGACCGGAGTGAAATACCGCCGCGACAACCTGGGCCTGTTCGCAACCGCCTTCTACGCGGAAACCGAGGAGCAGAATTTCGAGGCCACCACGCAGACCTTTTTCGACCGCGACTACCAGGCACAGGGCCTGGAGTTCGAAGGCTCCTATCAATGGGGTGACTTCAACCTCTCCGGCAGCGTGACCTGGACCGACGCCGAGATCGCCGGCGACAAGCTGAACCCGTCACTGGTTGGCAATACCCCGCGTCGCCAGGCGGACTGGATCTACGCGCTGACGCCCTCCTACTCCACTGACCGCTACAGCGCGGGCCTGAATATCATCGGCACCAGCGATTCCTATGCACAGGACAACAACGACCTCAAGTTTGACGCCTACACCCAGGTCAATCTCTTCGCCAACTACTTCATTACACCGGCACTTTCCGTCGGCCTGAACGTGAACAACCTCTTCGACGAAGAGGGCTTCACCGAAGCGGAAGAGGGCTCAGTACCCGAAAACGGCATTATCCGCGCCCGGTCCATCAACGGTCGCACCAGTTCGGTGACCTTCAAATATGAATTCTAAAATTTCTTCTGCTTGAATCAGCGGTAGGTTCGGACACCTTTCCTTCTGGTGTCCGGATCCTTTTCCGCGTCATACACTTTAAACGTAACTATTCCTCCACTGTAGGAGCCTGCTTGCAGGCGAACAAGAACGGAACTTCGGGGTCTTTTTCACCATGTTAAACGGCGCTCAAAATGCTCCGCTGCTGGCCGGCCTGGAAGCGGGCGGAACCAAGTTCAACTGCGTCCTGGCCCGCGATACCAACACTATCCTCGCCCGCGCCAGGTTCCCCACCGAAAAACCGGAACGCACCCTGGCGGAGGTACTGGCTTTTTTCCGCGAGGAAAGCGCGCGCCTGGATCCCCTGGGTGCAATGGGCATCGCCAGCTTCGGGCCGGTGGATAACAACCCGGCCTCGCGCGACTACGGCCGCATCCTGAATACGCCCAAACGCGATTGGTCACAGGTCGACTTAATGAGTTGGTTTCGCGAAAACCTGGGTATTCCGGTGCGCCTGGATACCGACGTTAACGGCGCCGCCCTGGCGGAACAGCGCCTGGGGGCCGCCCGGGGAATCGACAATTTTGTCTACGTCACCGTAGGCACCGGCATCGGCGCCGGCATTGTGATGAGCGGGCAGTTGATCAACGGTTTCACACATACCGAAATCGGGCATATGCGCATGTCCCGGGATAAAGAGCGGGACCCCTTCCCCGGCTGCTGTCCGTTTCACGGCGACTGCCTGGAGGGGTTGGCCTGCGGCCCCGCCCTGGAACAGCGCTGGCAACGCCCCGGCGCGGAGCTGCCGCAATCCCATCCCGCCTGGGAACTGCAGGCGGACTACCTGGCGCAGATGTGCACTAACCTGACCTTTTGCTATATGCCGGAGCGAATCATCCTCGGCGGCGGCGTGATGCAGAACGACTTCCTGTTTCCAATGATCCGCGAGCGGGTGCAACAACTATTGAACGGCTACGGTCCCCCCGCCGCGCTGGCAAACCCGGACGCCTACATTGTCCCCCCGGCGCTGGGCGGCGAATCCGGCCAGATGGGCGCGCTGCTGCTGGCGCAACAGCAACTCGAGGGAAATCCCACAGTCGTACGGGGCGCGCAGGCCGCGGGTTGAGGAGTGGCTTGCATATCAGTAGCGTTCCAGCCTGTGGGCGTAGGGTGCCGGCAGTATTGCTCCCCTATTGCTCCCTGAGAGCCGGCCAGAATCATCGCACAGGCTTCGCTCCATCCGCCCATCAAAAATGCCAATTCACCAATCAGCTTGCCGGATTTGTCGTAGCTACGACGAGACGCGGGAAAAACCGCGATGAAAGATTGAAAAAACACCGATGAACTTTGGGAAACCCTACGACGGGAGCGCGATAAAAACAGATCTGGGCTACGACAAAAAAGTGGAAAAACGGTCGAAAAAATCACAATCCTACGACCGCTAATTTTGGAAAAACTACGATGGTAGCGTGGCGCGCTACACGTTGTACTCCCTGGTCGCTGACCTGGGCGCTCTTCAGGCGGTTGAGGCCATCGTAGTCGAATTCCTCGAACAGGTCCTTGCCGCCGCTCTGGTCTCTCCGGTTTTCCAGGTTGCCGAGGTTGTCCCACTGGTAGGTGAGGTCCTGGATCTGGTTGATGCCGAGTACCGAGGCGGTCTGGTGTTCGAGGCGGCCGGTGGCGGGGTCGTATTCCCGTTCGGTGACGACGCCGTTGCCCTGGCGGAATCGTGTGACGTTGCCGCGTTCGTCCATGGCGAGCACGGTGTAGTAGTTTTCGGCGCTGGCCTGGTTGATGTTTTCGCCGTCCACCACGGCTTCCAGGTAGCCGTATTGGTTGTAGATGTTTTGGACTGCGCTGCGGGTGAAGCCGTCGCCGGCGGCGTCGAATTGCTGGAAGACGCGGCCGTACTGGTCGTAGGTGGTCCGGGTCCAGTGGTCGTCGCCCTCGGCGATGCTGGTGAGCTGGCTGTCCGGGCGGCCCAGCGTATCGTAGCTCGGCACTTGGGAGTAGCCGCTCTCAATATCGATGACACCGGAGAGCGCGCCGGGGGGGGGATGTCCTCATCCCACTCGGCGCCGTTGTTGTAGGTCCAGAGGGTCTCGCCTTCGATATTGTCGTCGGCGTTCAGGTCGTCCGGATCGTCGATATCGCCGTTGCGGTAGTCGATGCGGCGCACCAGGCGGCCGAGGCGGTCGTATTCGTTGACGACCATCTGTCGCTTGGCGTCTATCTGCCACGCCAGTTCGCCGAAGCCGTTGTAGCCGTAGTGCCACTCACCCTTGTCCGGGTCCTTCATGGACTTCTTGCGCCCGAGCTTGTCGTATTGTGGAAAACCGTGGTCTGTCCCCTATTGCCTGTGTGTCCCCTATTGCCTGTCTGTCCCCTATTGCCTCTATAGACAGGCAGGGTCTAACATGAAAACCGTGGTCTGTCCCCTATTGCTTGTCCCCTATTGCTTGTCCCCTATTGCTACCGCTATTGCTACCGAGTCTGACCCCAATACCGCTACCTTAAGCGCTATACCTTCGAGTGGCTCAGCCTCTGACAGGCGATTTCGCGGGGCTCCATAAGCAACGGAAATGGCTTCGGCCTGCGCTTCACTGCCCGCGGCTGGGGTCGCCGTT
>Ga0207773_100221_pt1 | contig 39114 bp, 18 predicted proteins | sample TtaePargueraPR_2_FD_187281 | JGI IMG/M metagenome (GOLD analysis project Ga0207773, IMG submission 187281) | Aerobic enrichment media microbial communities from Bioluminiscent Bay, La Parguera, Puerto Rico - Tt and M1 (3) (SPAdes) | ecosystem: Environmental > Aquatic > Marine > Unclassified ...
GGCTCGCGGGCGGCTCCGGCACGCCCCGGGGGTGGGGCGCGGGTGCGCTGCTGCGCGCCGTGACCATGTACAACCACGCCGACCCGCCGACGATTCCCGACCGGGCCCACCGACCGGGGCTGCCCGGCCGGGCCCGGAGCCTGACTGCCGCCCGGCGGCTGCGGGCCGGAGTGCGTGGCGCGACCATGCACAACGACGGTGCCCGCCGGATCATTCCGCGCCGGCCGCCGGGCCGGGGACGGTCGTCTCCCGCCGAGGTGTCGGCACCTGCGGCGTACCACCGGCCCCGTCGGACTCCATGACCAGGTAACGGGGGCGGCGCTTCGTCTCGTAGTAGATCCGGCCGATGTACTCGCCGATCACGCCGAGGATCATCATCTGAATGCCGCCGAGACCGATGACGCTGACGATGATCGTGGTGTAACCGGGGGCGTCGATTCCCCGGATCAGCGCCGCCGCGACTACCCAGGCCGCATATGCCACGGCGATGAACGTGAGCCCCATGCCGGCGTAGATCGCCGACCGTAGCGGCCGGTCGTTGAACGACAGCAGCCCATCGAACGCGTAGTTCAACAAAGACCGAAAACTCCAGCGGCTGCCACCGCCGGCGCGGGCCTCGTTCGGGTACGCGAACACCACGGTGTTGAACCCGATCCAGGAGTAGAGGCCCTTGGAAAACCTGTTGTATTCGGGCATGGCCCGCAGCGCATCGACCGCCCGGCGGGACAGCAGCCGGAAGTCGCCCGCACCATCGAGCAGTTGCACGTCCACCCAGCGGTTCATCAGCCGGTAGAACGTTCGCGACGCGACAGTACGGACGAACCGGTCACCCCGTCGGTCGCGGCACGCGATGACCTGGTCGTACCCCTGTCGGTACAGGGCGACCATATCGGGCAGCAGGCGTGGCGGGTGTTGCAGGTCGGCGTCCATCACGATGACGGCGTCCCCGCTGGCCCGGTCCAACCCGGCGAGCATCGCCGACTCCTTGCCGAAGTTGCGGCTCAGCGCGAGATACCGGACGGCCGGGTCGGCTGCCGCCAGCTGGCGTAACTCGGCCAAGGTGCCGTCGGTGCTGCCGTCGTCGACGTAGACGTACTCAACCTCGACGTCGTCGAGTGCGGTCACCGCGGCGGTCACCGCCGTGTGCAGCCGGGTCAGCGAGGCGTCCTCGTTGAAGCAGGGGACCACGACCGACAGCCGCAGCGGCCGACCGGCCGCTGGCCCGGGACGGTCAGTCGAGCCGGTAGACGAGGACACCGTCGATCTCCTCACGGGTGATGCCCAACCCGTCGACCGGACGTTGGGCTACCCCGTCCCACGGTGTGCCGATCAGCCGGTCCGGCATCACCAGCACCGTACGCACCCCCAGGTCACGCAGGTATTCGACGCTCGCCGGGTCGGGGAAGAACGCGGTGACCGCCCGGGTCTGCTCCTGGCTGGCCGGGACGAAACCGGCCAGACCGTTGGCGACCTGCGGGAAGTCTCCCTCAGTGGTCCACAGCATGACGTTCAGCTCGAACGCGCCGGCGTCGCTGGGCAGCACCAGCACCGGCCCGGCGACCTGGTCCCAGGCGGCCGGTGGGGTCGGCACCTGCGGATGGGCGGTCCGGTTCATCCCCTCGACCACCACCAGCGCCAGCGGGATCGCCAGTACGGCACCGACGGCCTGCCGGGACCACTGCGGCCATCCGGCGGCGGCCCGGCGCAGTGCCGTGGCCGCGGCGGTGAGCGCCCCGGCGGCCAGCACCGCGAGCAGCAGGCTGGTCCAGATCATCATCCGCCCCGGGGTGCGCAGCGCGTCCCAGCCCGGCAGGTGCTTGGACAGCGTCAGGTAGCCGGGGTCGCCGTCGCCGCCGAGCGTGGCACCGAGGGCGAGCAGCGCCGTGCCGATGACTCCGGCGGCGAGCGCCACCCGGTGCCGGATCCGAAACGACGAGACGACCAGGCCTGCGGCGGCCAGGGCGATCAGCGTCACCCCGGGCAGCAGCGTCATCTCCGGCGGCCAGAAGATCTGCTCCCGGGTGGCGGCGTGCCGTTCCCCCCACAGCCAGGACTCGGCGGGTGCGGTGATCAGGCCGACCACCGGCGGGGAGAACATCTCGGTCCAGGCCAGGCTCCGCTCCGCCTGCGGGTTGAGCTCGACGACGCGGAAGTAGGCCGCCGCGATCGCGAGGGTGACCGCGCCGAAGATCACCCCGCCGAGCGCGTCGGCCGCGAGCAGTCGTCGGCCGAACGGTGGGCGGCGGCGGTGCCGCCACCAGGAGATCCCGTAGCCGCCGGCGGCGACGACCCCGGCGGCGAGCAGGAAGTAGACCAACGGCAGCCCGATGCCGAAGCCGAGGCTGATCTGCCAGGCGGCCACCAGCCAGCCGGCGAGGGCCCAGCCCGGTCTGCGCCGTTCGGGGCGGTAGCCGTGCCGCAACGACCAGCCGTGGCCACGGGCGAGCATCGCCAGACACAGCGCGATCCCACCGGTGGAGAGGATGTTCATGTGCCCGGAGTGGGCCAGCCGCCAGGGGGCGAAGGCCCACGCGACCCCGGCCACCGCCGCGCCGATCCGGCCCGCGCCGAGCTGCCGGATCAGGGCGTACGCGCCGATGAACGCCAACGCGTACAGCAGCACGTACAGGATGTTGTAGCGGATCAGCGCGGCTTCGAAGCCGGAGCCGATCATCCCGGCCGGTGCGTAGCCGAGCAGCGTGTCGCTGTAGGCGTAGGTGTAGCGCTCAGGGAAGAACGTGTTGGAGTGCCAGAGCCCGGTCGGGTCGGTCAACAGGGCATGCCCTCCCCAGGCGACCTGCCAGGCCTGCAGGGTGGGGTCGGCGATGTCGCCGGGGATGGTGCTGGCGGGGTGGCGCAGGGTGGGCCAGGTCAGCACCACTGCGAGGAGTAGTCCGCCGAGCACGGCCAAGGTCCATTCGTGCCGCAGGAACCGCCACAGCGAGGGCTGGGGGGCGGACGGGCGGTCTTGAGCGGTCTCCACGAGGATCGATGATCTCAAATCAGGACGTGGGCTGTCGAACCCGCCCGTCACCTGCCGGGCCGGATCTGGTTCGCCGATCATCGTTGCACTCGGTGACCCCGCGCAAGTCCTACCGGACCTGCGGGATCTAGGGATTCCGCTATTGCCGCTGTCGGCCCGAGCCGCAACGCTGGCTCCAGCGGGTGCTGTGCAGCCGGGGTCCGTCGTGTGGTCGGCGGTGTGGACCCGGTGTCGACGGAAAGGTGGGGCGCGACTGTGAACGGGAACTTCAACAAGGAGGACGCCGGGTTCGCCACCGCGATCGCGGCGTTGGACGACCACGTCAGCAGCATGATCGTCGCCGGGCAGACCGCGTACCGGATCCAGGGCGAGATCCGGGCGACCTACCAGGCGGGCTCCAGCTCGGTCTTCCAGGCGAAGCTCGATGAGTGGATCAGCGCGTACAACAACGTGATGATCAAGTTCCAGGATCTCGGCGAGAAGACCGGCTTCGTCGGCCAGATCATCGACTCCGGTGAGGACAGCGCTGGTGTCACGGGAGCCAGCTGGGACACCGACGACGGGATCTACGACATCCTCGCACCGGTCGGCCGCTGATCCGGTACGCAGCGGGAGTCTGAGCAGCGGGAGTCTGAGCCGTGGCCGAAGAGACCTTCACCGTCACCGAACAGTATCTCAGCGGTACCGTCCGGGAACGCTTCGAGGAGTTCCTGGCCGAAGTGCGGGACAACGACGACGTGCGGCGGCTGCTGGCCTACACCGGAGAGCCGCCCGCGCCGGCGGACCTCGCACCGTTCACCATCCTGCTGGCCGGCAACGAGCGGGTGATGACCGAGGTCGGTCAGGTGGAGACGAACTTCAAGGCGATGGCCGACAGCGCGAAGGGCAACATCCAGGCGCTGTTCACCATCATCGAGAAGCTGCGTGACGACTTCCTGCAGGTCAAGGAGACGCTCGACGTCGGTGCCGAGGACGCGTTGACCGAGGCCCAGATGCTCGACCTGGTGCGTGAGGTCTGGCAGCCGACGCCGAGCCTGTACCGGTAACCGCCGAGTAGGCGGGGGGCGACTCAGGTGGCCGAGGGCAGCGTTCCAGCAACCGACCAGAAGTGGGAGCTGGCGAACTCACTGTTCGTACCGTCGGACGCGGAGATCGCCTACCGCGATGCCGTCGCGGGCCCGGAATCGCCGAAGTGGGTGACCGGCGGCGACGCGTTCGTCATCAACTACGCGCCGCCGACCGCCTCCCGAGGCCTCACCTACAAGGACCTGAACGCCTACGCGGTCTTCTTCTTCGCCGGCGAGGGCGTCCAGCATCGCACGATCCCGCCGAACGGCTCGCAGTACGGAATGAGTAGCACCACGTACGACCCGGACGACTATGTCGTCGCTGGCGTCAAAATCGACGACCAGGTGCTGTCGATGCCGAAGGACAGCCCGATTCGGCGTTTCGAGCGGTTGTTCATCTCGCTGACTCCGCTGATCAACTACAACCCGGCCGCCAACGACGTGGCGTCCCGGCGGACCTTCTGGAACACCGAGCCGGTCCTCGTCGGCGTCGGCAAGTGGGCCGAGCACTGGGCGGGAGAGTTCAAGCGGTACGCCGAGGAGTTGAACGTCGACTCCGCCCACTGGGAAGGGTCGGCGGCCGGGCAGTTCTCCGCGCTGCTGCGGGAGTTCGAAAAGCTGCTGCGTGACGTGCACAGTGAGATCAACCCGGGCAGCGGTACGTCCGTGCCGCGTGCCATCGGTGACGGTGTGCTGGCCATGGAGAAGGCCCTCAACGACCTGTACGACGGGCACAGCGCCTTCTACACCTCCGACGGGATGTGGCAGCCGTCGTACCACGTGTTCGACGCGTTGCACGACCACTACGACGGGGTCGACAACCTGGTCCGGATCGAGGACGACAAGCCGGTCTTCAAGGAGGACCGGTACGACCCGCGCAGTCAGGCGATGTGGGACGCGGTCGACGCCGAGGCGAAGAGGCGCTGGTTGAATCGGGTGACCGAGCTTCTCGACCCGGTCGGGACGACGGTGCTCAACAACATCCGCACCCAGTACGGCACCTCCGCGGAGGTGTTCGCCGACGCGAAGTTCGACCCGGAGGTCCGGCTCATCCCACCGACCGGCAGCGGATCCGGTGGTGGCAACGGCCAGAACGAGATCGAGCGGCTCCAGGAGGACTACGAGGAGACCATCGACGAGCTGGTCGAGGACTACGAGAAGATCATCGACGACCTCCAGAACGACCTGCGGTCGCAGAAGGAGGAGTTCGAAGAGATCCTGGCGCAGAACAACGACGACAACCGCGAAGCGATGCAGAAAATGGAGGACGACTACGACCAGATCATCAACGATCTCCAGGACGATCTGCGGGCCCAGAAGGAGTCGTACGACGAGATCATCAACAACATGGGCGATGATCAGCGCAGCGCCGTCACCAGCATGCAGGAGGACTACGAGCGGGTCATCGACGGGCTTCAGAACGACCTGACCTCGCAGAAGGAGGACTACGAGAAGCTCCTCGGCGGGGGTGAGGGCGGGCCGCAGCAGTTCGCCACCGTCAACCCCGGCCCGGTCCTGCTGCCCACCCAGTCCTTTCAGCCGCCCGGCGGCGACGGGCCACCGCAACTGCAGTACCCGGAGGGCACGGTGCTCGGCCCGGACGGCCGTCCGGTGCTCGACAGCGACGGTGCCGGGGTCCTCGTGCCCCCCGGCTCCCGGATCGGTCCGGACGGCACCGTGACGGGTCCGGACGGCCAGTCGGTACGCGACACCGACGGGGCACCCGTGGTGGTGCCGCCCGGATCCTCGATCGTGACCGACCCGCCCCGCAGCCCGTCCCAGGTCGGCCGGCTCGAACCCCCCGCCGGCGGATTCGACACCCTGCCGCCTGACCTGCAGACCCCCTGGGACCTGGCGCAGGACCGCAACCCGATGTGGCTGGTGCCGGGCAGCGACGGGGGACTGAACCTGGTTGGCCCGGACGGGACCCAGCGCTCCGTCGGAGGCCTGGAGTTGGTGCCGGACGGGCAGGGTGGTTACGACCTGGTCACCGACGGCGGCACCCGCACCCCGGTCGGTGACTTCGACCTCGCCCCGGGCGACGACGACGGGGTGCGGCTGCTGCCCAACGGTGACGGCGGCGTGGACCTGGTGAGCCCGGACGGGACCCGCCGTACGGTCGACGGCCTGGAGTTGGTGCCGGACGGGCAGGGTGGTTACGACCTGGTCACCGACGGCGGCACCCGCACCCCGGTGGACTGGCTGACCCCCGGTGGCGGCGTCTCCCCGCCCGGGACGGTCCTCCCGCCGAACGTGCCGCAGCCGAGCCCGACTCCCCGCCCCGACCTGGTCGGCGGCCGTGACGACTTCGGCCTGGACACGCCCCGCCCCGACCCTGGGACGCTGCTGCCGCCGTCCGGGTCCGGCACGGTGATCCCGCCGCCCGAGGTCGGGACCGCCGACCCGCCGTCCGGGTCCGGCACCCTGCTGCCCGCCGCCGGCGACCGGGTCGTCGACCCACCGGGCGGGACCGTTGACGAGCAGCCGTCAGCTCAGTCCCCGACCGCTGCCGTCGGCGCCGGGTTCGGCCCGGTAGGTGCCGCCGGCAACCCGACTGGCGAGGGCAGCTACCCGCCGTACATGCCACCGCCCGGTGGTGGCGGTGGCGGCGGTGGCGGCAGCCAGGACCAGCCACGCAGCCGTACCCCGTACCCGTTGCGCGAGGACATCGACCAGGCACGCAGCAAGGCCGGCCGGCGCAAGGGCGACGAGCCGCGCGGCTGGCCGTGGGAACCGACCGAGCCGGTCGAGGAACAGCCGGTGTCGGCCGACGACATCGTGAACGTCCTGGCCGGCAACCCGCAGCGGTCGGCGGCCACCGCCCGTACCGCCAAGGACGCCGCCAGCGATCTGCCGGTCGGGGATGCCCGCGAAGCCGGGCTCGCCGCGACCCGGGTGCCGACAATGGAGGACACGATCCGGGGCGAGGAGAACACCTGGGGCGCCGACTCGGCCGCCAGCGGTGAGGCCGCCCGCTGACGGCGGCGGTAGCGCCTTCGCTGATCCAGCGGTTCGACCTCGGCTGAACCTGCGGGTCAGCCGCAGTCGGGTCGGCGGGGCGCGGCGGGCGTTCCGCCCTCGCGGTACGCCTTCGGATCCAGCAGCGGGCCGGTCGGCAGCAGATCGACCAGGGCCGCCGGCAGCCGTCCCACCTGGACTCCCCGGTAGCCCAACTCGCCGGCCGGGCCGTCTGCGCCCAACGGGTACCGCACACCGTTGTCGGCCACCAGGTACCAGTCGGCCGTCGGGGCGGTCTGCAGCAGCACACCGCTGTCTCCCCGGACCGCCACCTGGTCCACCTGGCCACACCCCGGCACCACACCGACCGGCAGCGTGCCACCGTCCGGGACACCACCCGAGGCGGCCGGCAGCGGCCCGGCGGTGACCAGGGTCAGCGTCGGCTGCTCCTGATCGGCCGACACGCTCGCACACAGGTCCACACCGACCAGGTCGATCAGCGCGGGCGGCGCCGGCGGCAGCGCGTCGATCCGGGTCCCCAACGGAGCAGCCGAGCGGTGGTCGGCGACGTCGCTCGCCCCGAGCGGCACCAACTCCGGGGTGGCCCCGTCGTACGCCTGCTCCTGGGTGCGGGCGTCACCGATCAGCAACGCCAGCACCGTCGGGGTCAGCTGCGCCAGGCCGTCGGAGGTGAGCAGGTACGCCGTGCCGCCCGGCCCGCTGAACAACTGGCCGACGCGGGTGTCCCGGCCGGCCAGCGTCGGCCCGGCCGACCCCCGTCCGGGCACGTCCGGCGCTGTCAGGTCGGGCCCGGCCGGCAACAGCCGCAGGAACTCGGCAGGTACCGGACGGGCGGTCGCGGCACCGTACCCCAACGCCTCCCGGGCGCCGCTGTCCGCGTCGATCAGGTGCCGGGTCTCGCCGACCAGCAGGTGGACGCTGCCGTCGGGCGCGCTGACCAGCGCCGCGTCACCGCCGAGCGGCTCGACCGCGCGGGTCGCGGCGACCTCCAGGGTGAACCGTGGTGCGGCACCGTCACCCGGACCGGTGCGACCCGCACAGGCCAGCCAGGGCGCCACGCTCAACCCGGCGGCGTCCGGCAACCGCTCCGGCACCCCGACCACCCCCAGCGGTACGCCGCGAGGGGTGCCAGCCAGTACCGCGCCGCCGACCGTCACCACCGACGGCTGGTTGCCCAGCAGCAGTTGCAGACTCGTCAGGTTCGCCACCGGATGCAGCACGCCGTTGGCGTACAGGTACCGGGCACCGGTGTCGAGGTCGACCACGACCGCGCCGTTGACCCGCCAGTTCACCTCGCGGGCCGGCGGGAACAGGACGGTCACGATGGTGACCAGCACCGCAACGATGAACGCGATGGCCAGCCCGCCGGCCATGCCCCGCAGCGACCGCCCGGTGGGCTGGTCCGGGTGGTCCGGCGCCGACCGCAGCAACGCCGCCGACAGCCGGCTCATCATGAACATGTGCGCCTGGACCTGGTCGCGCCGGGACTGCACCGGTCAGCCCATCACGCTGCGGATCAGGCCGTACAGGCCGAGCACCTGGAGCATCAGCGGCACCGTCACCGCGGCCGCCACGGTGTGCGCCAGGTCCGCCGCCCGTCCCCAGTACGGCACGAACCGTCGGCCGGGAACGTAGTGGCTGGCCATGACGAGCCCGGCCGAGACGGCGAGCAGCACGCCGACGATCACCAGGAAGCCGACCTGACTGGTCCGCGCCACCAGGTCGAGCAGGATCAGCACCACACCGCCGCTGCCCGGTACGACGGCGGCCAGCCGCTGCCAGCGGGCCCGCAGCACCAGGGCGTGCAGCAGCAGCCGCAGCGTGAGCACCGCGGTGAGGGCGAACGTCCACCAGCCGTCCCGCCCGGCCAGCACGAACAGGCAGGCACCGGCCACCGTACCGCTGGCCAGGTACAGCCAGTTGAGGAACACGTCGGCGCGGGCCGTGCGTCGCCGGACACCGGTGTCCGGCAACGGGTTGACCTCGTCGGCCAACTGGCCGGCGTCGGTCGGCAGCATCGGCATCCGCAGCCCGGACAGCCGGAACGCGGTGGCCGGCAGCAGCGAGTCGACCACCACGGTGGTCACCGCGACGATCGCCGCCGCGCCGGCGGCGGTGGCCCCGACCAGCAGGGTGACGCCGCCGAGCGCCGCCATGGTGCCGGCCAGGCACACGGCGGTGAACACCGGCGCGGTACGGGATCCGACGGCTGGCACCGCCACCAGCGCCGCCGCCACCACCGCCAGTCCGGCCAGCAGCAGAGCGGCCCCGGCACCCGGCGCGAAGACGGTGACCCCGACCGCGACGTACGCCGTACCGACAGCGGCCAGCACGCCGGCCGCCGCCGGATGCACCCGGGCCCGGGCCACCGCGGCGGCCACGCCGAGCCCGATCACACCGACGGCCAGCGCCGCGAACGTCCCCGGCCGGCCTGCCCCGGCCAGCAGGGCCAGCAGCAGCACGAGCGCGCCGCCCACCCAGGCCAGCAGCAGCGCCCTGGTCCATGCCGGCCGCCAGGTGTCGGGGCGGTCGGCCATGGTGGTCACCACCCCGTCGACCATGTCGTCGAAGTGCACCGCAGGGATCTCGGCGTAGTACGGCCGCAGGTACAGCTGTTCGCCGTCGACCAAGCCCGCCTGGCGCAGCGTCTGCTCCCCGTCGAGCCGGCTGCCGTCGAGCCGCTGCAGCGCCCAGCCGCCGTGCGGGATGCCCGCCTCGGCGAGTTCCTCGCCGCCCAGGCGCACCACGGCCGGCAGCAACTCGGCGACCACCACGTCGGTCGGCACCGCCAACTCGACCCGCCCCGAGGGCACCACGACGACCAGTCGGCACAGGGTGTCGACGTCTGCCACCAGAGGTAGGCCTTTCCGTGAACCGTGCCAGTATCACACTGGATAGTCCCCCGGCCGCAGCGTTGTCCAACCGGTCCATCGGAGACTGGGTGAATCCCCAGACAATCGCGGCCTCCTGGCCTGTCGACGGGCCGCGGCGCAGGATGGCGCGGTGAGCACGCTGCTGATCCGACGGCCGCCGCGGCCACCTGGACCGGAAGCCGTCGAGGGCGACATGACCCTCCAGGAGCCACCGGAGCTTCCCGAGCCGGTCAGCGGCCTGTCACAGATGCTGAGCTACCTGCCGATGGCGCTCGCCTCACTCGGCATGGTGATCATCTTCCTGCGGCCGGTCGGCGGCGGCGGTGCCGGCCTGACCGTGTTCGCGGTCGGCCTGATCCTGATCGCCGCCCTGGCCATGGTGCTGAGCCAGGTGGTCCGGACCGCACGCGACCGTAAGCGACAGCTGCACGGCGAACGGCGCGACTACCTCAGCTACCTGAGCCGGATCCGCCGGCAGGTACGGGCCGCCGTGATCAGCCACCATCGGGCCCAGCAGTGGCGCCACCCGGATCCGCAGGCGCTGCCGAACTTCGTCGGCACCTCCCGGATGTGGGAACGTCGTCCGAGTCACGACGACTTCACCGAGGTCCGGGTGGCCACCGGGGTGCAGCCACTCGGACTGCGTTTCCACCCGTTGCACACCAAGCCGGTGGAGAACCTCGAACCGTTGTCCGCCCACGCCCTGCGGCGCTTCGTCGAGGCGTACCGCACCGTGCCGGACCAGCCGATCACGGTGACCCTCGCCCGCTACGCCCGGGTGCTGCTGCACGGCGATCGGTCCACCGCCGTGGCGCTCGTGCGGGCCCTGCTCGCCGAGATGGCGGTGTTCCACGGGCCGGAGGAGGTCCGGATCGTCGTCGTCGCCGACGGCGCGGTACGGCAACGGTGGGAATGGATCAAGTGGTTGCCGCACGCCCTGCACCCGGCCGACGACGACGGTGCCGGCCCCGTCCGGCTGTTCACCGACCGGGTGGCCGACCTGGAACGTCTGCTCGGTGCGGAGTTCGCCGCCCGAGGTGGGTTCACCGCCGACGCGGTCGCCAGTGTCGATGAGCCGTACGTCATCGTGCTGCTCGACGGCGTCGAGGTACCCGACAACCACCGGATCCGGTACGACGGGTACCGCAACGTCACGGTGCTGGACCTGGCCGGCGCGTTGCCGTGGCGCACCGGGGCGCAGACACTCTGGCTGCGGATCTCGGCGCAGCAGGTCGAGTCCGTCACCGCCGCCCCCGACCAGTCCGAACGGGTGACCGTGCTGGGCCGCCCGACCCGACTCGGCCCGGCGACCGCCACCGCGCTCGCCACCGCGCTCGCCCCGCTGCGGCTCAGCGGCGGACTGGACGGCGGGGAGGCGCTGACCGCTGACGTCGAGCTGACCTCCATGCTCGGCATCGCCGACCTGAACCGGCACGACCCGGCGCAGCTGTGGCAGCGCTGGCCGGTCGAACGGCGGCTACGGGTCCCGATCGGGGTGTCCGCCGACGGGCGCGCCGTCGAACTCGACATCAAGGAGTCCGCGCGCGGCGGGATGGGCCCGCACGGGCTGCTGATCGGCGCCACCGGGTCCGGCAAGTCGGAGTTGTTGCGCACCCTGGTGCTCGGGCTGGCGTTGACCCATTCGTCGGAGGCACTCAACTTCATCCTGGTCGACTTCAAGGGCGGGGCGACGTTCCTCGGGTTGGACCAGTTGCCGCACACCTCGGCGGTGATCACCAACCTGGCCGACGAGGAAGCGCTGGTCGGCCGGATGGAGGACGCACTCAACGGCGAGATCGTCCGCCGTCAGGAGGTGCTGCGTCGGGTCGGCGTGACCTCCGCCGCCGACTACGCGGCCCGCCGCGCCCGCACCGACCCGGCACTCGCCCCGCTGCCCAGCCTGTTCGTGGTGGTCGACGAGTTCAGCGAGCTGCTCGCCGCGCACCGGGACTTCATCGACCTGTTCGTCATGATCGGCCGGCTCGGTCGCAGCCTCGGTGTGCACCTGCTGCTGGCCTCGCAGCGGCTCGACGAGGGCCGGGTGCACCAGCTCGAGTCGCATCTGTCGTACCGGATCGGCCTGCGGACCTTCTCCGCGATGGAGAGCCGCGGTGTCCTCGGCGTGCCGGACGCGTACGAGCTGCCGTCGCAGCCGGGCAACGGGTTCCTCAAGACCGACGTGACGACGATGGTGCGGTTCAAGGCGGCCTACGTCTCGGGCCGGTACCGGCCAGCCCGGCGTTCGGATCCCGGAGCCGGCGTCGCGACCGGGGTGCTGCCCTACCGCAGCGGCTGGGTCGACCCGCCCGGTGCCGAGCAACCGCCGCCGGCGGAACCTGATCCCGGCGAGTCCGGCACCGACGACGAGGCGCCGTCGTTGCTGGAGACCGCGTTGGACCGGCTCCGCGACAGCGGCCCGCCGGCCCACCAGGTGTGGCTGCCGCCGTTGGGCGACCCGCCGTCCCTCGACGACCTGCTCCCAGCGTTGACCACCGACCCGGCGCGCGGGCTGACCTGGCGCCGTCGAGCGGATCCAGCGCAGCTGTCCGTCCCGGTCGGGGTCGTGGACCGCCCTTTCGACCAGCGACGGGATCTGCTCACCGTCGACCTCGCCGGGGCCGGGGGACACGTCGGCGTCGCCGGCGGGCCGCAGAGCGGCAAGAGCACCCTGCTCCGTACGCTGATCATGAGCCTGGCCCTGTCGCACACCCCGGACGAGGTCCAGATCTACTGCCTGGACTTCGGCGGTGGCCTGCTCTCCGGCGTCGCCCGGCTGCCGCACGTCGGCGGGGTCGCCGGTCGGCTCGACAGTGAGCGGATCAGCCGGACCATCGCCGAGGTCCTGGAGGTGATGAGCCGCCGGGAACGGCTGTTCGCCACCGCCGGAGTGGACTCGATGGTCGACTTCCGCCGCCGGCGGGCCGCCGGCGAGTTCCCGGACGAGGCTCACGGTGACGTGTTCCTGGTCGTCGACGGATGGGCCACCGTCCGGCACGACCTGATCGACCTCACCCCGGCGTTCACCAGCATCGTGTCCCGTGGGCTGAGCTACGGCGTGCACCTGGTGGTGGCGGCGGCCCGGTGGGGCGAGATCTCCACCAACCTGCGGGACCTGCTCGGCACCCGGCTCGAACTGCGGCTCGGTGACGCCGTCGACTCGATGGTCAACATGCGGGTCGCGCAGACCGTGCCGAAGATCCCCGGCCGGGGTATCACCGAGACCAAACTGCACTTCCTGACCGCGCTGCCACGGCTGTCGCATCTGGTCCGCGATGCCGGGGACCCGGGTGACGGGGTGGCCGCCACCGTCGACGCGGTCCACGCCGCCTGGCCGGGCCGGCGGGCCCCGGCGGTACGGATGCTGCCGGTGGTGCTCACCGCCGACCGGTTGCCGGCGGCGGACGGTTCGTTGCGGGTGCCGCTCGGTTGGGAGGGGCAGACCCTGGGCGTGCAGTGGCACGACTTCGAGGAGAGCCCGCACCTGGTCGTCGCCGGTGACGCCGAGACCGGCAAGACGAATCTGCTCAGGCTGGTGACCGCCGCCGTGGTGGCCCGGTACCGCCCGGACGAGGCCCGGGTGATGGCGGTCGACGTGCGACGTGGCCTCTACGATGCCATCCCCACCGAGCATCAGCTCGGCTACGGGGTGTCGGCGTCGGGGATCAAGCAGATGGTCGAGTCGGTGGCGCGGGCGATGCGTCAGCGCCTGCCCGACTCCAGCATCACCCCGGCGCAACTGCGTCGTCGTGACTGGTGGCAGGGTCCGGAGCTCTACCTCGTGGTCGACGACTACGACATGGTGTCCAACTCGTCCGGGGCCAACCCGTTCGGCCCGTTGCTGGAGTTCCTGGCCCAGGGCACCGAGCTGGGCCTGCACCTGGTGGTGGCGCGCAGCGCCAACGGGCTGTCCCGGGCCATGATGGACCCGCTGCTGCGGACCCTGATGGAGGTCAACAGTCCGGCCCTGCTGCTGTCCTGCCCACCGGCCGAAGGGGTGCTGTTCAACAACGTCCGGCCCCGGGTGCTGCCGACCGGCCGGGCACAGCACATCACCCGGCGGCGGGTGACCGAGGTGCAGACCGCTCTGATCGAGCCCGACCCGCCGCCGGACCTGGCCGGCTGACCGGGCCCGAGTGGCGAGGGCCGGCTGACCGGAGCTGATCGACCAGATTCGGCTGACCGGGGCCGGTCAGCCGACGCCGACGCGTTGCGGAAGGTCGTCGGGCAGCAGCAGCCGCAGCTCGTCGACGCTGGCCCCGGGCCGGGCGAGCAGCCGGCCGGCCTGCCGGGTCACCATGGCCTGCAGCAGCGTCCGCGCGTACCGGGCGTTGCCGAACGTCTCGGTCCGGGGTACGGCGGCGAAATGCTCCCGCAGCGCCGACACGGTCCGCGGATCGCACTCGTACCCGTCGGCGGCCGCAGCCTGTTCGACGATGGACACCAGCTCGTCGTCGGAGTAGCTGTCGAAGGTGATGGTCCGGCTGAACCGGGACGCCAGCCCGGGGTTCGACGCCAGGAACTGGCGCATCTGCGTCGAGTAGCCTGCGGCGATCACCACGACGTCGTCGCGGTGGTCCTCCATCAGCTTCAGCAGTGTGTCCACCGCCTCCTGGCCGAAGTCGGCGATCGCGCCGCCGGTCGAGGTCAGCGTGTACGCCTCGTCGATGAACAGCACCCCGCCCCGGGCGCGTTCGAACGCCTCCTGGGTCAGCTGCGCGGTCTGACCGATGTAGCGACCCACGATGTCCGCCCGGGCGACCTCGACCAGCTGCCCGGTCCGCAGCAGCCCGAGTGAGGTCAGCAACTCCCCGTAGAGTCGCGCCACCGTCGTCTTGCCGGTCCCGGGCGGCCCGGCGAACACCAGATGGTTGTCGATGGACATCGCGGGCAGCCCGGCGGCGCGGCGCATCCTGGCCGCAGCCAGCAGGTTGACCAGATCCTCGACGGCGTCCTTGACCCCCTGCAGGCCGGTCATGCCACGCAGCCGCTCGACCGGGCCGGGGATGTCCGTCGGGTCCGGCCCGGTGGTGTGCTGCTCGCCGACGTCGGGCGGCAGCAGCGTGCTCAGCTCGTCGCCGTCCACGTCGGGTTGGGCGGCGAGCCGGCCGGCCTGCCGGTCCACCATCTCCTCGAAGGTCTGCCGGGCGGTGCGACCGTTGCCGAACGTCCGGTCGCGCGGCATCCGGTCGAAGTGGGCGGCGAGCGCCTCGGCGGTGCCCGGCCCGAGCCGGTAGCGGTGCTGCTCGGCGAGTTGACCGACGATGGTCACCATCTCGTCGCTGGTGTAGTTGTCGAACTCGATGGTCCGGCTGAACCGCGACGCCAGCCCGGGGTTGGAGGCGGCGAACCGGCGCATGTCGTCGGAGTAGCCGGCGGCGATCACCACGACGTCGTCGCGATGATCTTCCATCAGCTTGACCAGGGTGTCGATCGCCTCCCGGCCGAAGTCGTGGCCACCGGCGGACTCCTGCGCGGTCAAGGTGTACGCCTCGTCGATGAACAGCACCCCGCCGAGCGCGGCGGTGAACACCTCGGTGGTCTTGATCGCCGTGCCGCCGATCACCTGGGCGACCAGATCTCCCCGGCCGACCTCGACCAGGTGCCCGCTGCGCAGCACACCGAGCTCGGCGAGGATGCCACCGTAGAGCCGGGCGACGGTGGTCTTGCCGGTGCCCGGAGGGCCGGCGAAGATGACGTGCCGGCTGGTCGGCGGCACCGGCAGACCGGCGGCCCGCCGTCGTTGGGCCATCCGGTTCAGGTCCACGAGGCTGGTCAGCTGCCGTTTCACCGTCGGCAGCCCCACCATGGCCTGCAACTGGCGTAGCGGGCTGTCGTCCGGACCGGGCTCTGCGGGGAGCCCGTCGGGGCCGGTGGCGGCGGCCGACTCGTTGTCGCGGTCCACCACGTTGTCGGCGCTGACCCGGGCGGCGCCGACGCTTTCGCGCAGGCCGACACCCCGGTTGCCGGTCAGCTGGCAGTCGGTCAACGTCACCGGCTCGGCGCTGTCGACCCGGACACCGTCGCCGCTGTTCTCACTCACCGTGCAGCCGGTGAGTGAGACCCGGGCGGCGCCGGCGACCTGTACGCCGTGCCGACGGTTACGCAGGCTGCGACTCCGGTCGGCGACCAGTTGCCCCTGCTCGTCGGCGAGCATCCCGTGCCCGCCGGCTCCGGTGGACTCGCAGTCGGTCACGGTCACCCGGGCCCGTCCCGCGACGGACACACCGTTGTGGGCCGCGTTGCGGACGGTCACTGCGGTCAGCCGGGGGTGTGCCGAGCCGGTGACCCGTACGCCGTCGTCCCCGGTGTCGGCGATCTCACCGCCCTCGATCCGGCCCTGACCGCCGCCCTCGATCAGCAGACCCGGACCGTCGGTTCCGGTCAGTCGACAGTCGCGCAGCAGCGGGGTCGCCGAGTCGTCGACCCGTACCGCCGCCCCGGTGCCGTGGTCGACGGTCAACCGGTGTAACTGCGGGTTGGCCCGCTCGAGCACCGCGACGCCGCAGCCGCCGGACCGCCGTACGGTCAGGTCGGTCAGCACCGGCCCGGCGGCGCCCTTCACGAACAGCCCGTCCAGCCGGGCCTCGGTGACCTCACACCGGTTGAAGGTGCCGCGGGCCTGCTCGACCACGCAGATGCCGTGGCCGCCGGGGCGGTCCATCCGTAGCCCTTCGACGACCGGATCGGAGACGTCGCCGAGAACCATGCCGTGGCTACGGGTGTCGCTGATCTGGCAGTCGGTCAGCGTGACCCGGGACTTGCTCGTCACGTAGACGCCGATGTCGGTGTCCCGGACGGCGGTCCGCTGGATTCGGGTGGTGCACTGCTGTTCGAGGGCGATCGCCGGTTTGTCGGTCGCCGACACCTCGCAGTCCTCGATCAACCCCCGACCCTGCCCGTTGACGCAGATGCCGTTGCCACGGGCGTCGCGCAGCACGCACCGACGGACCACCGGATCGCCGCGTTCGGCGATCACCAGTGCGGACGTTCCGACGTGCTCGACGACGCAGTCCTCCAGCACGCTGCCGGCGCCGGAGGTGTCGACCACTCCGGCGCCTTCCGGGTTGACCACCCGGCAGCCGCGCATCGCCACCGCGCCCTGATTGGCGGCCAGCACCGCGGTCCAGCCCGCGCCGACGACCTCGCAGTCGTCTGTCTCCACCTGACCGCGCAGGACCTCCAGGGTGGCGCTCTCGGCGTCCTGGCCCTGCAGGACCAGGCCGGACAGTTTGACGGCCTCGCCGAGCACCCGGACCACCGGGCCGGTGCGGGTGGTGATCCGCGCGGAGCCGCGACCGTCGGCGGCGACGATGGTGACCACGGTGGTGATCGTCAGCCGCTCGTCGTACTGACCCGCGGCGACCGTGATCAACGCGCCGGGGTGGGCGGCGCGTAGAGCGTCGGTGATCGTGCGGTGGCCCCCGGGGCGGGACGGGTCGACCGTCAACACCTGGCGCGTCACGCGGGCATCGCCGTCCCGTCACGTTGTCGTGGACCGGACGCCATATGGTGGCCCCGACGCCGCGGACCGTACCTGGAATATCGTTTCGCGCACCAGAGTACCGGCGGGTGTGGTGGGCTCCACGGCGGTGGGCACAAGCCTGGGGTGGTTACTAGAGTTCGCGGTCCGGTGCCGCCCCGCTCTGGCCCCGCCGCCCGGGTACGCCGTAGTGTCCGGGCCTGAGGCGACCAGCTGGTCTGTTCACCGAAGGAGTGGCCATGGCCGACATCCATCTGAACCACCCGGGCCTCAGTCAGGCCATCGATGACATGGTGCAGGCGACGACCCAGATGCGTAACGCCATGCAGCAGCTCATGCAGGGTCTGACCCCGTTCGAGCAGACCTTCGCGGCCGACGGATCCCGTCCTCAGTGGGACGCGTTCAAAGTCGCCGTCTCCCAGGCCGACGCTCAGATGCAGAACTCGTTCGGCAAGGGTGCGCTCGCGCTGAGCGACATGCAGAACATCCACATCGACTCGGATCGTCGCGGCACCAACATCCTGGGCGGCTGATGACCTCCGCCTGGGAAGCCCGGATCGAACAGGGCATGGCCGAGGTCCGCCGCTACCAGGAGGACCTGGCCCGGATGCAGCGGTCGTTGCTGGAGCGCAGCGCGTCGGTCACCACTGCCGACCGGGCGATCACCGTTGTGGTGGGTGCGCAGGGCGATTTGACGGACATCGAGTTTCACGGTGCCGCGTACCGGTCGATGGCCGGCACCGATCTGGCCAAGGCCATCGTCGGGGCGTACCAGCAGGCCCGGCAGAAGATGGCGGCGGAAACCGACCAGGTGGTGCGATCGTTCGTCGAACGCGGAACCGGCATCCGGGACACGATGGTCGGTGACAACCCGCTGGAGGAGCTGCTCGGCCCGATCCGCCGCGCCGCCCGCGCCGCCGGCGGACTCGACGCCGACCCCCGGGGACGGAACTAGGGAGATGCCCACTGGTGCCGGTGGGAGGTGATCTGACACGTTGACCGTGCAGAGTTGCCGCAGCGCTGCCGGCCGGGCGTCCGGTGGCCCGATGTCGGTCGGGGGAGTCTCGTGTCTGAGCTGATGGTTCCTTCGGACCTGCGAAACCGGTTCGCGCGGTTCGGCCAGGCTGAGCAGGTCCTGGCGCGGCTCGGCGACACGATCGAGCAGATCCACGAGCTCAATCTCGCCGGCGCGGGCAACACCGGCGACGAGATCGCCCAGACCTACCGCTCCAAGGTCGATGAACCGACCGACAATCTGAAGGTACTCGTCGAACAAGTTCGTGGCGTGCTGCTGATGACCGACGAGAATGGCCAGCAGGTGAGCAACATCTTCGACCAGGGCGAGGTGGACGCCGGCGGCGCAGGCCGACGGTGGTGAGTTCACCACCGTCGGCGGAGTGACCGGTGGCGATCCAGCCCTCGGACGAGGTCAACAACCTCTACATGGTCCTCACCGGCTCCCGGATGCCGGACATCAACGAGGACATCCTGCGGACCGTTGAGGACCTGTACCTCGCGGTCTCCGGCGATCTCGGTGAGCTGCAGGGTCACGTCGAGTACCTGGTGGCCGGCGTCCGCCGGTCCTTTGACGGGCAGGCCGCCGAGGCCTTCGCCCTGCACATGGAACAGTTTGTCTCCGGCGACATCTCCGTGCTGGAGGGCGCGGCCGAGCAGGCACGTGCGCTGGCGGCATTCGCTGGCGAGGTCGCCACCGAAGCCGAGTACATGAAGCTCATGATCATCGCCGAGTTGATCGTGCTGCTCGTTGAGATCGCGATCGCCGTGGCGATGTCCTACTTCAGCTTCGGGTTGTCGACCGCGCTGCTGCCGGTCAAGTTCGCCATCACCCGGATGCTGATCCGCCTGGGGATCCAGCGGCTGATCCTGCGGATCACCTCGTCGCCGCTGTTCAAGACCGTCGTCAACACCCCCTGGTTCAAGTCCTTCATCAACTCGCCCTGGTTCAAGACAGTCGGCCAGGGAGTCTTCATCTACGGCCCGATCGACGGGGTCATCGAGACCGGCATGTCGTACGGTGTACAGGACTACCAGATCAAGAAGGGCAATCGCGACGGCTTCAACGACAAGCACGGTGCATCGTCGTTCGTCAGCGGCTACTTCTCCGGCCTGTTCCAGCACGTCATCACCGACAGCCTGCTGCGCAAGTTTCTGCCGCCGCCGCGACTGGGCCGTGACGGGCCGGGGGGATTCGACCTCGACCCGCCGGGCGGGCCGCGACCGGGTATCGGCGGACTCAGCGAGAAGGTCCCGCCCCCGGTGAAGCGGGACGGGGCCAGCGGCCCTGATGGCGCAGGTCCAAGACCCGGACCGGGGCCGAACGTCGGACCGGGTCCGGGCCCGCGTACCGGCGGGGGACCGTCACCCGTACGTCACCTGCGTCTACCGATCATCCTGACGTCAGTGGCCGTCGGAACGGCGATCGGCGAGACCCTCGGCGAGGTGATCTCCGGGGCGGCTGTCTACGGCAAGGTCGACATCGACCCGGGAATGCCCGGGCTCGCGGCCACCGCCGCGGTCCTGCAGAGCATCACCGAAATCAAGGTTGCGCAGCCGCTCGGCAACTGGCTCGGCCGGTTGACCTTCGGCCCGGTGCCGGTCGTCGGGGGCAGCACCGCCGGCCCGCCGTCCGGCGGGACGTCGCAGCCGCCTACGACGCCCCCGCCCCCGCCCGGCCAAAGCCCGGTGGCCGGCGAGAAGGGTGCGGGCGACGCGCCCCGCCCCGGCCCGGTGGGGGAGCGGACACCGGACCGGCCAGACCGCCCGGGCCTGACCGACGGATCAGAACACCGCACAGAGGCGGGCCCCTCCGCGTCGGAGGGGGTGTTCCGGCCACCAGTGGTCGGCACCACACCGAACCCGGATCCCCTGGTGCCGACCGCGCCGCCGCCCTCCTACCCGGCACCACCGGCAGCGCCGGTCGTCACTGCCGAGCCGAATGTGCCGAGCGGTACGGTGGCGCCGCCCGCGATGGCTGGTCCGCCCGCGATGGCTGGTCCGCCCGCGACGGCTGGTCCGCCCGCGACGGAATCCGTTCCGACACCACTTTTGTCCCCTGCGCCGGGCGACGGAGATCTGGTCGAGGAGTCTGCGGCACCTTATCGCGGCTCGGACCAACCGGACGGAGAGCAGGCGGCCCAGGCCCCGGCAGGAGCCGACCCGGTCCGGCAAGGAGCCGACGTCGCCGACCAGCGGGCGCACACTCCGCCGGAGCCGCCGCCATCGCCGGTGGTCACCCCGGTCCCGCCGCCGCCACTGCCCAGCGACGCCGCCTGGACGTCGGCCAGGGAAAACGCGAGCGTCGGAGTTCGCACGCACGCCTGGGGCGATCCGGTTCACCGGTTCGGCCCCGACGGCGAGCAGCAGCTGGTCGTACGGTCCGGCTTCGACGCGCGGCGGGTGTTCCACGACGGTCAATGGTTTACCGACCTCGAAGTCCGGGTGTGGATCGACGACAACACCGGAGTGGGACCCGCCGGCGTCGACGCTGTCCACGACCGACTCGCCTCCGGTGTGCGCGAGCACCTGAACAGTCCCGGCTATCAGCTGGGCAACGGCGATCGCCTGCATGTCACCGTGCTGCGTGCCGATTCGCCGGACAGCGCACACCTGACGGTGGACCTGGTCGACCGGGACCAGGAGATGCACCAGTACTCATGGTGGGCCGACGCGGCGGCTGAGTACTACACGCACGAAATCGCTCACCAACTGGGCCTGCGCGACGACAGGTCCGGCAGCGGGTCGGTCCCCGGTAGCCTGCTCGGCGACTTCACCGTGCCCAAGCCCACCGGCGACGACGTGGCGACGCCAGCGGACAGGTGGCACCTCTGGCGCGACGGCGGCCTGCGGCAGCGCCATCTGGATCTGCTGGACGTCCTCATCGGGCCGGTCGGTGAGGACGGCGGCTATCACGGCGTGGACCGGCCCGTCCGGCCAACCGCCGATGAGTACGCACCACGTGCGCCGAAGCAGCCGCCAGCCGCTGCGAACCGTCCGCCGACTACGTCGCAGGCTTCCACCCCGGTCGACCGCCCGACCGCCGACGGACAACCCGGGACCGAGCTCGATGATCTGGCCGATCGTCCGCGCCCGGAGCCGCCGGTGTTGTCTGCGGTGACCACCGAGTCCGGTCCGATCGCCGGACCAGTGGACCGGCGGACCACGACGACCGGCGAACCGGAGTCCGCGACCGACTCGGATGGTGAGACCAGCGAGGACGACAACCCCGACCGCGAGATAAGCGACGACGGCGACGCGGTCCGTCCGCAGGTACGCCGGCCACCGGTCATGTCGGGCGCTCTCCCGGTCAATGACTTTCCGGATGATTTGGATTTGCCGGCGTTGTTCGCGGGGCGGTCGGATGACTTTCCGGATGATTTGGATTTGCCGGCGTTGTTCGCGGGGCGGTCGGATGACTTTCCGGATGATTTGGATTTGCCGGCGTTGTTCGCGGGGCGGTCGGATGACTTTCCGGATGATCTGGATCTGCCGGAGCTGTTCGCCGAGCCACCTGCTCTGCCCTGGTACACCCAGTTCGACGGTGCGCTCGGCCAGATGTACGCCTACCAGGCAGGCCCCCGACCAGGACAGCGGGCGGAGGACCTCGTCGGTGAGCTGCTGAGGGATCTCATGGCTGGTCCGATATCCGCCATCTTCCCGGCCGGGCAGCGGGACGCGATCCGCCGGGCGGTACGCGACGCGCTGATCGACCTCTACACCGCGCCACCGTTGCCGCCCGCACCGGCGGGTGCGCCGGCGGACAACACCCCGGACCCGTTCATCGACGAGCGGTACAGCGAGTTCCTGGAGAAGTGGGACCGGGTCCTCGTGCAGGGGATCACCGTACTGGCCGGTGATCGTCTTGTCTGGATTCATCCGGTCATCGACAACGGCCGGCCACACCAGCGGACCCGGACCGGCCCGGCTCCGTACAAGGTCGTCTTCGGTTCGGGGTCGACGAACACCTCGCGCGGCGGCGGGGTCGACCGAGGGGTTCCCGCGCCGATGGATCTGATGCTGGTCGGCCTCACTGGTTTCGCCAAGCGGGTCAGCCGGCTGATGTTCAACTTCCCGTTCAAGCTCGAAGGAGGTTTCGACAATCCCCGGTCGGAGAACCGGACCCTGGTCGCCGGCCGGCAGATGTTCGTCAAGAACCGGCAGATGTTCGACGTCGGCCTGCGCTTCGAGGTGTACGCCGACGGCCAGCGGTTCGGCTCTACCCGCACCGCTGCGCCGGACCGGAGTGGACTGACGGTCGTGGTGCCCGAGCAGTACGCCAACCGGGACAACGGGTGGCCGGGGAGGGAGACCACCCCGGCACCGCAGCGGCAGGAGCAGCAGCGAATCACCCGGGCCAGGCCGGTGCTCAACGCCATCGGTCTGACCACACTCGTCGTTCAGTGGCACCGGCAGCTCGCCAGGAGCCGGTTGACACCGCAGCAGCGGGTCGCCGTCGCCGCAGCCGGTACCCGCCAACTGCTCAACGAACGCAGTCTGATCAACCGCAGCACGCATCTGCTGTCCAACGGGGTACGCACCGATTCGCTGTCCGTCGGCGGACTCAACGGCAGTCTGAGCCTCACCGTGACGCCCACCAAGATCCAGTACATCGGCTCGGCCCCCGGTGTCGAGGTGCGCGACGACATGAGTGTCGTGCTCAGCCAGAGCGACGGGGCGACCGTCACCAGCGGGCTGGCGTTCGACCCGTCGTTCACGGCGATCGGTATGGTCGACCCGAGCACCGGCACGATCGGGAAAACCGGCCAACGGGTCACCGGGACGCTCGGTGTCGAACTGAAGGTCTCCGGCGGGGAGAGCCTGGCCCTGGATCTCAGCAGCGACGTGTCCAACCATGTCGTGCTGGTCCGCCGATCCGATCAGGCGCGCTACCTCGTCCGCTACCGGGTCGCGCTGCACACCGAACTGGACAACCAGCTGATCGCTCCGGTGTCGTTGAGTGACGTGCCGGCCGAACTCGGCGTGGCCGAACCCGACCGGGTGAGCTTCGAGCGGGCGATCGCCGATGGCGTGCTGACCCGGGGTGTCACCCAGTGGACGCGGACTCCACCGGGGCCGCTGGACATGATCCAGTACCACCCCCGGCAGATCCTGGACCGGCTGCTCGGCGTCTCGCCGCCGGGCAACCCGCGGCAGCCGGCACCGCCGCCGTCGCAGCCGCGTACCCAGCCGGTGGTGCCGATGCCGCACCACCGGGGTCGGAGGATCGCCACCCCGACGGCGGGCGAGCCGCTCGCGCTGGCCACCCGGCGCGGCACCGGCTGGGGGGTGCCGGTGTCGCTACCGAGGTCCGAAGTGGTGGTTCAAACCATCGAGCGGGCGCTGCGGCTGATCGCCGGGGTGCCGCGGCTGGACCGGGACACCTCCCAGACGATCGTCCAGCGACTGGGCCGTCCGGCGTTGGAAGCCGACCTCAACCGTCAGCTGGTCGGCGACCCGTTCACGGTCACCGTCGGCGGCAAGAACTACGACATCATGCTGACGGTCTACCTGGAGGAGCATAGCGACAGCAGCCGGTACGGGATGAGCGTCAACACCCGGACGATCGTCGCGCAGGGCCACTCCGGGTCGATCGCCGACGACGCGAGCGTGACCGTCGCGTTCAGCGGAGGTCCGGTGATCCCGGTCGCCACGGAGGCCCGGGTCGCGCTGCCGTTCAGCGCGGAGAAGGGTCACTCGGCGGGGCACAGCGACGACCGGTCGGTCTCGGTCGAGTCGTACCGCCGGACCGAGACCACCGGCGACGTCGTCGACAACGGTTACGGTGTGGCCTACGTGTTCGTGATCCGCGAGTCGAAGGTCGGCGGGCAACGCCGCACCTGGGTCTTCGGCTCGCAGGCCGGCATCGTCACCCCGGTCGAGCACGTCCCGGAGACACCGCTGACCCTCGACGAGGTCCGCCAGGCGAACACCCTGACCTCCGGTGCCGCTGTCGAGACACAGTGGTCGGCGATGCGGGAGGACGTCGACGCTCTCGATTTCGTCCGGTTCGACCTGTACGGCGTCAATGCTGTCGAGACCGCGTTCGTGACGATGCCGGAGCTGGTCGCGCTGGCCGCCGACCTCTACCGGCAGACCACCGGCCGGACCCAGGAGTGGTTCAGCGATCCGCTGAACTGGCCACGCGAACTGTGGCAAATCGGTATCCCGAACCACCTCAATGCCCACTTCGGCGAGTTGACCGACGGCCGTGGCTGGATCATTTCGCTGGAAAGCGGCATCACCTCCCACATGGTGCTGATCATCCGGGCCCGGGTGGTGCCGCCGGGCACCGGCCGCGTCTCCGGGACGGTCGAGATCGAGCATTACCTCAAGCGCGCGGGCAAGCACGAGCTCGGCGCCGAACAGAGTTCCGACACCAAGCTGGGGTTCGCGCCGAGCGGCAGCTACCTGGCCCCCAACCCCAGTGGTGACGACGAAGCCGCGATCGGCCGGGTTGATGTCGAGATCGCCGGCGTAGGCCGGAAATGGTCCGTCGGTCAGGAGAACGCCGACAGCGCCGGAAGCGCCGACATCAGCCGCGCCACGTACGGCGGGGACAAAGGGATCTTCCAGGGCGACGTGTTGATCGAAGCCTCGATCGTGGAGTGGAACGACCTGAAGGACCTTTTCCAGCCCGACCGGCCGGATCAGCCGACGAGCACCACCCGGACCGGTTACCTCAAGGTGCCGGGCGGACTCGACTTCATGATGCCGGTCGAGATCGCCGACGAGCTCAGCCTGCCACTGCCTGTGCCACCAGCCGATCCGGCCGATTCCGAGACGGGTACCGATCCGGCGGCGGTACCCGCGGCGCCCGTCGCGATCTACTCGGATCCGGATCTCGCGCAGGCCCTCGGCCACCCGGAACGGCTGCAGGCCGGCCCGGTTCTGACGTTCATCGAAGACACCATGCGGACCAAAGGACTGATCCCGGCGGGCGACCGGCACACCCTGCTGCGCCGCGCGGTGCGTGCCCAGTTCGCGTCCATGCCGTTGGAGAACCAGTGGACCGCGCTCGTCGGCTCCGGCGTACGGGGGCTGTTCGTCGTGCCGAGTCCGTTGCGCAATCTGCGGTTGATGCTGATCGAGGTGACCGGTCGGTTCACCGGTGCGCCGACGGCCAGCGGCAGTCGGAGCGACGTGGACCTGTTGTTGCGCGGCGAGGCGTTGGACGGGTCGTCCCGGTCCGAGAGCCAGGGCGACGAGTGGTCCTGGACGGTCGTCAAGATCAAGGGTTACGGCAAGCCCACCGACGCCACCGACGCCGGAGCTTCCGGTGGGCTGGCCTACTCCCGCGAGCACGAGTCGGACCTCGGGGTCACTCAGGACGACAAGGACATCTTCCGGGTCGGTGTCAAGGGCGGGGCCACCCAGTTCATCCAGCCGATGGAGTTCGAGGTACGGATCGGACTGACCAACCACAAGCCGTACTGGATGCAGCTGATCTCCGCGACGCTACGCGAGACGTTCTTCCTCGCCAGCTCGCTGCGCGACGGCGGCGAGCAGTGGGCCCGGCAGATCTGGTTCGACAACCGGCTGACGGAATGGGACTGGGAGAGCGCCACCGCGACGCCGCTGACCGGCACGGTGAAGCTGCTGGTGCCGACGTACCTCGCCGAGACCGCCGACCAGCGGGGGCGGTGGGTCTCCTCCACCGCGCAGCGGCCCGCCGGGTTTCCCGCCGCGCCGCCGGTGCGCTGGGGCACCAGACCGGTGAGTCGTCCGCAGGCCAACCGGGATCTGCTCACGGACCAGTCCCTGCATCCCTGGACGTTGGACAAGGTCGCCCAGCTGGTGCGCGCGTTCGCCGGTCTGACCACCCTGTCGGCACAGCTGCCGCCGACGTCGGTGGTCGAGGGCCGGGTGCCCGGCCTGCCGTGGCACAGCGTCGTCACCCTGGCGCTCGGCGACCACACCGACGGATCGACGATGCGATCCCGGGTGTGGGATCTGCTCGACAACGGGTACCGAATCCCCGGAACGGACATCACCGTCGGTATCGACATTCGGGCTGTCCAGTACTACGAGTCGTCGACCGGGGAGCCGCTCACCGTCCGGAAGAAGGGCCGCAGATACGGGCAGAAGGAAGCGTCCCCGAGTGCCGGGAACACCAGCGGGTCCAGGACCACGGTGACCCTGGGGCCGTCCGGCCGGGGTGACGTCGCGAAGGGGGTCCGGCTTGGCACGGACGCCCCGTTCACCGTCGAGCGGTCCCGGGAAACCGGTGGTGAGCTGTCGATCGGGGACGTCTCCGAGCGCAACGTCGAGTCGTTACGTAGCTACTACCAGTACCGCTACGACGTCACCGTCTACATATCCGGCCGGGCCGGCACGCTGGTCATCGACGTCACGGACGGCTTCCTCGCCATGTCGGCAAACCCGCCGACGCGCCTTCCCGCGCACATCCCGCTGCCGCCGGGCAGCGACATCACGACGGACGCGGAGTCGAGCCACAGCTCGGGCACGGCAGAGGCCGGGTACGAGGCTGATTCCGGCAGCGACTCCGAATCCGACTCGGACGAAGACTCGGAGCCGGAGCCGGGTTCGGAGTCGGAGTCGGATGAGGAGTCTGACTCCGACTCTGACGACGGGTCCGGGGCGGACCATCCGGCGCCTGCGGCAACTCCCACCGCCGGGGCACCGCCAGCCGGCCGTACCGCGCCGGCGGGTGACCGCCGGGCGGGCGCAGCGTCGGGCCCACCGGCTGAGGTCGACTCATCCGAGGCGGAGTCTTCGTCCGAGTCCGACTCAGCTGAGGAGTCCGACGTCACCGTCGTGCCGCGGCGGGCGGGGCCGGCCGCGGTCGGCAGCAGGACCCAGCCGGCGTCATCCGCCCGCCCGCCGACGGCGGCTGCCACGGAACCGGAGCACGATCCGATCTTCGCCGCGCTGACCCCGTCGTCCGTTGCGGGCACGGCATCGGCCCCGGCGATGCCCGCCGGGACCGCGCAGCCGACTGCCGGAGAGGCGGACCTGACCAGGAGGCCGGACCGGCGCTGGTACCTCGACGGGCAGCAGGTGCTGGGCGAGCGGTTGACCGGCGACCGGACGGGGCTCGCGCTGCTCGACGACGCGGATCTGGACCGGATATCGCCGGCCGACCTCCTGCCCCCGGGCGAGATGCCGGTGGTGGTCGTGCGCGCTGCCGGCGACCGGATTCTCGTGCCGGTGCTGGACGCGGACGGCCGGACCCGGCAGGTGCCCGTAACACCGGGCCAGCTGGCCAGGATGACCGCCCCCCTGGCCGGTCTGTCCGGCACGGTGGCGTTGATCATCGGTGGCGTCGGCACCGTCGACGGCGGTTTCGTCTCGGCCTACGCGAGCGCCATGGGTGTCGACGTCCTGGTGCTGTCAGTCGCGCCGCGCGTCGGCTCGCCGGCCTCGCCGCCGCGGGTGCCGGTGCCGCCGGAGCAGTCGGCAGACGACTCGCCGTGGCAGCTGTTCAGCCCGGTCAGCCGGGCTGGGTGAGCAGCGTCGCCAACGGCAGCTCGACCCGCCGGGCACGAAGGACCCAGTGGCCGCCCTCGGCGCCGTACACCCGGGTCACGGTGACCCGGTCGTAGTTGCGCGGCGGCAACAGCACCTCGACACCGGCGGCGTTGAGCGCCACCAGCCGGGACCGTACCGCAGCCAGCGGCGCGATTCGGCCGGCGCTGGCCGCGACGTCGATCGCCTGGCCCGGCTCGATCCGTAACCGCACCAACCGCACCCCGTCGGCAGGTGCCGCCGGTCGGGAGTCGGAAACCACCAGCTGGTCGCCGTCAGGCCCGCCGGCGGCCGGCAGCACGGCGTACGCGGTCGCGGCGCGCCGCCCCGCCGGCCAGCGGACGACGTCGTTGGGCAGGCCGTCAGCACCGTGCCGCGCGCCGGTGCAACGCAGGAACAACGAGGTCGGAGCGAGGTCCGGCTGTGCCCGCCACTCGCCGGGGCCCGCCGGTGTCCAGCCCTGGGTCACCTGGACCCGGTCCAACCATCCGGCCGGCAGCAGGTAGCTGTCCACACCGCGCAGCAGGTGGCGGACCTCGGCGGGCGCGGTCTCGTCGAGCCCTGTCGTCACCACCGCCCCGCCTGGGGCCACCGACACCCGCAGCGCCACCGCGCCGGGGTGTGCCGTCCGGAGCCGGTCCGCGTCGAGTTGACCGACGACGAACAGCTCCGCCGTGGGCAGTCCCTCGGCCGCGATCCGGGCAGCGGGCTGCCCGACCGGGACGTACAGCTCGACCGGCTCGGCGTTCACCATGGGCCGCTCCGGCAACCAGGTCACGCCGTGCCCGCGGCTGCCCCGGGCGGCCGGGACCATCGACGGTCGCCGGCCGGTTGGCGGTGGATCGGTCGCCGGTGGATCGGTGGTGAGCCGGCCCTGGCCGGGCGACGCCGACGTCGGTACCAGCCAGCCGTCGTGGCTGCGCCACCGCCCGGACACGGTGACCAGGTCGGTGGCGCCGGGTGCGGACGGTGCCACCCGGCACCACCGGGCCGGCTCACCGGCGGCCCGCAACGACCGCGGCTGCCCCTGCACCACGGCCAGCCGCGCCCCCGGCTCCGGCACCCAGATCTCGGCGGGAATCTGGTCGGCGAGTGCTGTCACGTGGGCCCGCAGATGCCCGAAACCCTCCGGTGGAACGGAGATCAACAGGGCCAGGTCCTGGCCGGCCCAACCGGCCCTGCGCAGCAGCGCCGGTAGCTCCCGTGGCCCGAGGGCGAGCAGCCCGCCGTCGCCGTGGCGGGCTGCCAACCGTCCGTCGTCCAGCACCGCCAGCTCGACCCGGAACTGCCCGTCGCGTCGCCGGACCGTCGCCCAGCGGCGCAACGCCGCCGGCCGGGCCTCGGTGGCCACGCTGACCAGTTCGACACCGCTGGCCGCCGGTGCGTGCGGAGCATCCTCGCCGGTCTCTTCAGCCGCGGCGTCGCCGGTCTCGCCCAGGTGCTGGAGCCGGATCTCGGCGGTCGACAGGCCCGCGTCCATGGTTCCGCCGACCGGCGCCAGACGTCCGTCGCGGTCAGACCAGAACCGGTCCGGATGGTCCGGGCCGGGCGGCCGGAACGCCTGCCAGCCGCGCTGGTGGCCGTCGCGGTCGCGAACGGCGAGGTCACGGACCCCGTCGAGGAGCACCACCCGGCTACCGGTCGGCGGTGCCCAGACCGTGGCCCCGACGCGTCCCGCCAGTTCGGCCAGGTATGCCGCGAGGCCGGCGGTGACCTCGGCGCCGAGGCCGGGGAACAGGACCCGGTCCGCTGGGTCGACGCGCGGATCCGCCGGGTGACCGCTCGGGTCCGCCGGAGCGTTGTGGTCGCCGCTGGCGCAGCCCTGGCTGGAAGCCGGTTGGTGGTCAGGCACCTGCGGCCAGACTCGCAGGTCGCCGCCGTACAGCGGAACGGCGGCCAGCGCCGCCGCCAGGTCGGTTCCGGACGCAGCGGTGCGCACACCGTCGTATCCGCTCAGCAGCGGTGTGTCGCCGTCGACGCTGAACGCGACAGTGGCCAGCCCGGGATGACCACCGCCGAGCCGCGCTGCGGCGGCCCGCGCGACCGGGAACGCCTCACGGGTGGTGAAGGACAGACCCCGGGGCAGCGGCAGGGTGGCCCAGCCTCGACGGGGCCGGACCCGACCACCGTCGAGGTCGTACCAACCGGGCAGGCTGGTCGACATCGACGGCGGCTGGACGTGCAGCCAGTCGACCACGGCACCGGTCGTCCGGTCCACCGGGGTCGGTTCGTCCGCGTCCGCGGCCGGCCGGCTCGCAACCGCGCCCGCTGGGACGATCAGCACGTCCCGGCCGAGTAGATCGGCGAGCGCCAGCAGCACCGCGGTGTGCCGGGCACCGTCCGGAACCAGCACCTGCACGTCACGGCCTCCGCCGCCGGCCCGGACGACCATCCTGGCGAGCTCTCCGGCGGTGAGCGCGGTCTGCGGCCTGTCCGGTTCGGCCAGTCCGCCTCCGACGGTGGTCGTCAGGGTGATGCGATGCGGGGCGACGTCGTGCGTCGGCGTGGTGGTGTGAGGTACCAGGGTCATGTCGCTCAATCCCTACCATGGCGGGCCAGCATGAGGGAGACGTCGTCGGTTAACAGTCCGTGTCGAGGTGGGATCCTCCTGACCTGGGCTGGGGGATCGGACACTTGGCCTTGCCGCATCGTCGTCGACCTCCATACCGTCGCCTAGGGACCACCACTCGCGCGAGGACGAGCATCGACGATGACCGTGCAACCCGGCACTGCGTCGGTACCGGTGTCGGCATCAGCCGGCATCGACGCGCAGTTGCGTGCGCTGTACGACGGCCCGGCACCCGGCCTGTTGCGCTACCTGGTCCGGCTCACCAACGGGGACCGGTACCGGGCCGAGGACCTGCTGCAGGAGACCCTGGTGCGGGCGTGGCGGCACCCGGAGTCGCGCACCGAGACCGGTGAGTGGCGCAGGTCCTGGCTCTACACCGTCGCCCGTAACGTCGCCATCGATGACCTGCGGACCACCCGCCCGGTCGAGCTCGTCGGGGACCTGCTCGACGACCATCCGGACGACGACGACCCGGTCGAGCGGGCGATCGATGCGGGAGTGGTGCACGCCGCGCTGGACGCGCTGCCGGAGCGGCAGCGCACCGTACTCGTCGAGGTCTATCTGCACGAACGATCCGGCCAGGAGGCCGCGCAGCGGCTCGGGGTGCCCGTTGGTACCGTCAAGTCGCGCACGTTCTACGCCCTGCAGGCATTGCGGGAGCTGCTCGCCCCCGTTGCCGCCCCGGTCAACCATCGACTATCTGCAAGGTCCAGCGGGCCGGCGGCCCTGCGGTGACCACGATCGGCACGGTGGCCGGTTCCGACCGTTCGGCCAGTGCTCGGATCGCCGCCAGCTGACCTGGTGCGGGGTCGGTGACCAGGGTCACCGCGGTCCGCGCCGCGTCGTCGTCGACGAGCGCGCCCAGGCCTGCGGGGTAGCGCCGACAGCCCACCGGCAACGCGGTGATCTCGTCACCAACGACGGTGACGGCGGTCCCGGCGGCCAGCAGCCGGGTGGCGAGCAGCCGAGCGACCCGTTCGCGAGCGGCGGCCGGCCCGGTCACGGCGAGTACGTCGGGTGCCTGCCGCAGCTCGATCCAGAATTGCCCGCCGGCGCCGACACCAACGCCGAGCCTGGTGTCCGATGCCGACGGATCAGCGCTCGGTTCCGCCGGCCGCCAGCCGTACGGCCGGTCGCCGCGTGGCCGCCGTAGGCCGGTCAGCCGCAGTACCGCCGGATCGTCACCCACCCGCAGCCGCACCTCGAGGTGTGCGAGCCGACGGTCGTCGTCGACCGAGTTCTCCGGTGCTGTAGTCGCCGGGCCGGGCGTCGGGACCGGGCCGGGCGTTGGGACCGGGCCGGGCGTTGGGACCGGACCTGGGTGCGCGGCTGGGCCGTTGGTCAGGACCGGGCCGGCGGCCGATGCCCGGCCACTGGTCCGTCCGGCAGCCGGGAGTGGTCCGGCCGCCGGACGGACCGCCTTGCCCACCGGTCGACGTCCGCCGCCCCGGCGCAGCACCAGCACCGCGAGAGCGAACAGCCCTAGAGCGGCCAACGCCGCGCCGCCCCGCAACAGCAGTTCGGATCCCGGGTCCGGCTGCCGCGCACCGCCGACGGTCGGCAACTTCGGCCCCGTCGACATACCGTCGGCTGCCGGCAACGGCCCGTACCGGACGCCCGGACCGCGCGCGTCGTCGGGCAGCCGCAGCACCCAGCCCGGCTCCAGGACGGTCGGATCGGTCAACCGTCCACCGTCAGGCTGCGTCCGCCCCACGTTCAGGTCGAAGATCTCCGGGTACCGTCGGCCGTCGCCGAGCGTGCGCGCGGCGATGGCGAACAGGAAGTCCCGTTTACCGCCCGGCTGCTGCCCGACGACGTAGTACCGTACGTTGCTCCCGGTCGCTGCGTCCTGGGTGGAGCTGATCTCAGGCGCCGGCCCGGCGGTGGCCGGCGCGGTACCGGCCCAGCCGGCCGGTACGCTGACCGCCGTCACACACACCGCGACGGCGACGATCCGGCCCGTCCACGTCCCCAGTCCGTGGCGGATCTCCGATCGGTGCCGCATGCCCACTCCTGCCGCTGCGCGGGGTCGCCCGCCAGCCAATGAAAGCTCTGCCAACGCTGGGACCAAGCAGCATATGCAAAGGTTCACGATGCACTTCCCTAGTAGTGGTGAACCTAGGACATCGCGCTGTCGTCCATGCCGTGTGCGTAGCGCCGGACCACCGGCACGCGATCAAGGAGGAACGATCTGATGAGGATGCGCGGCGGCCGCAGACCGGTTGCCTTCGGCCTGCTCCTTGTGGTCACCGCCGCTGGCACGCTCGGTGCCACCGCGCCAGCCGGTGCGGCGGGCGGTGCCGTCGCAGCGGTACCGGTGCACCGGTCCGCCCCGGACCCCGGGCCGTCCGGCAGCTACCAGCTTTACTACGTGGTCGCCGCAAGCGTCGACGGCCGACCGGAGAACCTCTGGCTCATCGCCAGCCGGCTGCTCGGCGACGCCGACCGGGCCACCGAGATCTTCGACCTCAACGCCGGTCGGCCGCAGCCGACCGGCGGCGCACTTGTCGATCCGAGTGTGCTGCGGGCGGGCTGGGAACTGGTGCTGCCCTGGGACGCGGTCGGGGAGGGCGTACGGTACGGCCATCTCAGCCCGGTGAGTGCCCCGACCAGCCCGGCACCGTCCCCCCGGCCGCCGGCTCCGGACGCGACATCTACTCCGCGCCCCGGCGGCACCGGTAACGGCCAGTCGGGCGGCGGGCAGCCGTCCGGCTCCCCGCCGGGCCAGCCAGCCAGTTCGCCGTCCGCCTCGCCGACACCGACGGCGAAGCCCTCGGCGGGGGCGAGCCGGCCACCGGGTACGGCCTCTGGCGCACTGCCCTGGCTGACCTCCGGCTGTCAGGCGAGCTTGACCGACTGGGGGCAGCCGTGGTCGGCGCTGGACCAGGTCTGGTCGCGTAGCCGGGGGGCCGGGGTGACCGTCGCGATCGTCGACTCGGGGGTCGACGCGACGCTGCCGGAGTTGACCGGCCGGGTGACCGCGGGGGCGGACATCGTGACCGGGGCCGGGCGGGCCGGCACCGACTGTCTCGGCACCGGCACCGCCATCGCTGGGATCGTCGCCGCCGACCACAGCGCCGGGTCCCGCCACGGAGTGGCGCCGGAGGCGACCGTACTGCCGGTGCGTCTGGTGGACACCGACGCCCGTGCCCGGATCACCGATCAGGTGACCGCGATCGAGGTGGCACTGTCCACCGGGGCCGAGGTCCTGATGATCGGCGGCTACGTCGATCTGTCCGACCCGCAGGTGGCACAGGCCCTCGCCAACGTCGCCGAACACGACAGCGTGGTGGTGGTACCGGCCCGCTCCGGCGCGGACCTGGATCCGGCGTCCGCATCACAAGACGCGGTGCTGCGGGTCGGTGCGGTCGACGAGCAGGGTGCGCCGGTTGCCGAGCATCCGGTCGGCGAGGTCGACGTGGTGGCGCCAGCGGTGGCCGGTGCCGAACCCCGCGATGCCACGGTCTACGCCGCGGCCTACGTGGCGGGCGTCGCCGCGCTGCTGCGGTCCGCGCAGCCGGAACTCACCGCCGCCGAGGTCGTGCGACGGCTCACCGAGACCGCGGATCTCGCGGCCGGGTCCGACCGCGACGACGAGGTCGGCTGGGGCGGCGTCGACCCGGTCGCTGCGGTCGGTGCCGGTGGTCTCCGTCCGGGCGGGCCTGCCGACGACGGTGCCGGCGGGTCCGGCGGGTCGGCCGGCTGGCCGTTGGCGGTTGCGTCAGTGGTGCTGGTCATCCTCGGTGCCCTGTTCTGGGCCCGGCGCAGACTCGGTGCACCGATGGAGGCGGCCGCCGCCGAGGCGGAGGGCCCCAGGGACGAGGCGGCGGGCGTCGGCGTCGGTGCCCGAGGCGACGGCGCGTCCGCAGTCCGGCCAGCTGACTCCTTCTCGTCCGAGGAAGGCCAGACGTCCGGTGCCGGCGCCGACCCGGCGGGAACGGGGTCGCCCGGCGGCGCCACGGACCTTGATGGCGGCGGATCGACAGCCGCGACGACGTCGACGGACACCCGGGTCACCACGGTTCTCGACCTGTCGCAGGGGCGGCCCACGCCCGGGGCGAAGCCGCCGCCGGCCTGACATCAGCCGGTCAGCGGCGGTTCCAGCTCGCGTTGGCCGGACCGGTGCAGGGGGCCGCCTTGACCAGTCGGACCGTCGACCGGTTCATGTCTGTGCACAGGCCGAATAGGTTGCGTTATAGGTCTAATGCACGGGTTTAACCTGAAAATGCGGTTTGGGGGGTTACCCGGCGTATGCGCGCTATGTAACGCTGAGGTTTCGCGTCTGCCCGACGTCCTGTGAGACGTCCAATGGGGAGGTATTGGTGACACGTTCGAGAAGACTCGTGGCGGCCGGCCTGGCCGCCGTACTCGTGATCGGGCCGGGACAACCCGGCCGGGCCGCGCCGACCGACGGTGCGAGCGCCGGTCGGAAATCCGTCGGACAGCAGCCGGCCGGGCAACGCACCACGGTCACCCTCATCACCGGCGACCAGGTCACCGTCACCGGTAACGGTGCTGCGGCACTGCGCCCGGGCGAGGGCCGCGACGGCATGCAGTTCCGCACCTACCGCATCGACGGTGACCTGCACGTCGTCCCGAGTGACGCCGCTGAGCTGGTCCAACGCGGCACGCTGGACAGTCGGCTGTTCAACGTCACCAAGTTGATCGAGTGGGGCTACCACGATGCCGCACGGGACAACCTGCCGCTGATCGTCACCGCCGCGCCGGGCGACGCCGCCGCCCGTAGCGTCGCGGCACTCGCGGCCGACGGTCTCGATGTCCGGCGTGACCTGCCGGCGATCGACGGTGCGGCGGTGACCGCCGACAAGTCCACCATTACCGACCTGTGGTCCACGGTGTCCGGCGGCCCGGCCGCCCGGGGCGCCGACACCGGCGTCGAGCGGATCTGGCTGGACGGCAAACGGCAGATGCTGCTGGACCGCAGCGTCGCGCAGATCGGCGCGCCCGCCGCCCACCAGGCCGGATTCACCGGCGCCGGCGTCACCGTCGGTGTGATGGACAGCGGCGTCGACACCGGACACCCCGACCTGACCGACGTCGTCATCGAGACGCGTAACTTCACCGACGCGCCGGAGGAGGGCGACACCACCGGCCACGGCACCCACGTCGCCTCAATCATCGCCGGCAGCGGTGCCGCCTCCGGTGGTAAGTACCAGGGCGTCGCCCCGGACGCGAAGATCATCTCCGCGAAGGTCTGCCCGGCCGCCTGGTGCGACGACTCGGCGATGATCGACGCGATGCACTGGTTCGCCGTGGACAAGCAGGTCCCGGTGGTCAACATCAGCATCGGTGGTGGCGACGGACCCGAGATCGACCCCCTCGAGGAGGCGGTCAACACCCTCACCGAGCAGACCGGCACCCTGTTCGTCATCGCCGCCGGCAACTCCGGCGCCGAGCGTACCGTCGGCTCACCCGGCAGCGCCGACGCGGCGCTGACCGTCGGCGCGGTCGACCGCGACGGTACGCTGGCCGACTTCTCCAGCCGCGGCCCCCGGGTCGGCGACGACGCCGTCAAACCCGACATCACCGCACCCGGTGTCGACATCGTCGCCGCCCGCGCCGAGGGCACCACCCTCGACATTCCGATCGACGAACACTACGTCTCCGCGCCGGGCACGTCGATGTCCGCGCCGCACGTCACCGGCGCCGTCGCGCTGCTCGCCCAACAGCAGCAGGAGTGGACCGCGGATCAGTTCAAGTCCACTTTGATGGGGTCCGCCGCGCCGCACCCCGGCACCGGCGCGTACCAGCAGGGCGCCGGCCTGGTCGACGTCGCCCGCGCCGTCACCCAGACGGTGAGCGCCACGCCGGCCAGCATCTCCTACGGCCGCGCGGCCTGGCCGCACCAGGACGACGAGCCGATCACCCGGTCCGTCACCTACCGCAACACCGGCCCCGAGCCGGTCACCCTCGACCTGACCTGGGAGATCACCGGACCGGCAGGTGCCTCCGTCCCGGCTGGCATGTTCACCACCAGCGCCGCGCGGGTCGAGGTGCCCGCCGGGGGTACGGCCAGCGTCGACGCCACCGCCGACACCAGGGTCAACGCCGCCGACGGCTACTACAGCGGCCACCTGGTCGCCACCGCCGGGCAGACCCGCGTCGTCACCCCCGTCGGGGTGCACCGCGAGGTCGAGAGCTACGACGTGACCCTGTCGCACATCGGCGCCGACGGCGAACCGTCGGCGTCGTACTGGACCGTGCTGGCCGGCCTGAACCTCCCGTACTTCGACTACCCGTACGACGAGGACGGCACCGTCGTCACGCGGCTGCCCAAGGGCGCGTACGGCCTGTTCGCCGCCATCGACGCCTTCGATACGGAGGGCCGGCAGACCGGCAGCGCGATCCTTGCCCAGCCCCGGATAATCGTCACCGGGGAAACCACGGTCACCCTGGACGCCCGGCAGGCCGCACCGGTGCAGGCCACCGTGCCGCAACCGGCTGCCCGAGCGGCGATCGTCGACGTCACGGTCGGCTTCGACACCGTCGACGGCCCGGTGGGCGTCGGCTCCGCGTACCCCGGATTCGACGGGTTGTCGACCAAGCAGCTCGGCGGCGGCGACGACCCGGCACCCGGCTTCAGTTCCGCCATCTCCCACCAGTGGTTCAAGCCGGACCCCGACGGCGGGTACGCGAACAGCCCGTTCGCGTACGCGCTGAGCGAGGTCTTCGACGGCCGGCTGCCGACCGGTTACCAGCGCGACTACGCCACCGACGACCTGGCCCGGGTCCGGCAGGACTTCCGGGGCACCCCGACCGGTGACGTCTCTGACCGGCTGCTCGTCGCCGAGTTCGACGACCCGGCGCTGGGCGCGCTCAGCGAGGTCACCGTGGTGCCCGTCCCCGGTGAACGGATCGAATGGTTCAGCACCGACCAGGTGGCCTGGTTCTCCGACCTGTACTTCTCCAACTTCGGCGAGGACGGTTGGCTGGAACCGGTGTCGTTCCTGTTCGACCCGGCCCGCGCGTACGCCCCCGGGGGCCGGCACACCGACACCTGGAATTTGCCGCCGTTCGGTCCGGCCATGCCGGCGACGACCGTACCGCGCGGCTGGGTCAGCCGGATCGGCGACGAGATCGTGGCGGAGGTCCCGCTGTTCGGCGACGCCGCCGGGCACGCCGGCGACTCGCAGACAGTCACCGCACGCACCGCCCTCTACCGCGACGGCGAACTCGTCGACGAGTGGGAGGTCGGCGGGTTCGGCTACTTCGTCGTCCCGCCCGGTCAGGCCGGCTACCGGCTGGAGACCTCCGCCACCCGCGACGCCGGTGATCTGGCCACCGAGGTCGACATGGCCTGGACCTTCCAGTCCGGGCGGGTCAACGGCGACGAGTGGCGCCGGCTGCCGGTGATGGTGGCCCGCCCCGCGCCGCCGGTCGACGAGGCCGGCACCGCCCCGGCCGGAGAGCAGGTCGACATCCCGGTGACGGTCCGCCGGCAGACCGGCGTCACGGTCAATCTGGACGCGCTGTCGGTCGACGTCTCCTACGACGGCGGCACCACCTGGCTGCCGGCCCCGGTCCGTGCCGACGGCCGCAACTGGGTGGCCACGGTGCAGCACCCCGACAGCGACGGGTACGTGTCGCTGCGGATCGGTGCCGAGGACCGCCAGGGCAACACGTTCAGTCAGACGGTGGTCCACGCCTACCGGCTGGCCGCCGCCGACTGAGTCACTGACGCCCCGCCCGGCCCTGGTGGTCGTGAACCGGTACGGTTCGCGGCCACCAGGGCCCGCGTCGTCTTGCAGCCGCCCGATCCGTTGACCGACTTCGCCTGGCCGACCCGATACGCCGGCACCCCGTCAGATCACCGGAATCCGAGCACGGCAAATTCCGCGTACACGAACGCGAAGCGCTGGCGCACCTGCAGGAACCGCTACCCGACACTGCCGAGGTCCGCCGGGATCTTCGCTGTGTTGGCCGCCCGTCGACTTCTTGCGGTGATGAGTGACGATGGAGAACACTATTAGTCACGCGGCGTTTCGTTGAGTGATCCCTGGCTCGGGCTTTCCTTGCGTGCCATCTCACCGCCTGACGCGCACGTGCTGATCGATGCGGAGGAGCCAGTGCCTCGCAGGTCTGCACCGGGCGTCACCGCCTCGGTTGCTGCCGGCGTCGTGGCCACCATCTCTGTGCTGGTGATCGCAGAGGGCGTCGCGTACCTGGTCGTCGTGCCGGTGGCGGTGGTGACCATCACGGCCCTGGCGATCTGGCGCTTCGGCGCCATATCGAGTGGGGCGGTGGTGACCAGCGGGGACACTGGCGTTTCCGGACGGTACGCGTTCGTCAGCTATGCGCGGCAGGACGCTGCGTACGTCCGACGGCTGGTGGCCCACCTGCGCGCGGCGGGGGTCGGGGTGTGGATGGACGATCAGATCGCCAGCGGCGACCGGTGGGACCGGGTGATCAGGGACAGACTCGGCGCGTCGGTGGGGATGATCCTCGTCGTCTCGGCGGCCTCGGAGCGGTCGCGGTGGGTGGCCGAGGAGGTGGAGCATGCCCAACGGCAGCACAAGCCGATCTTTCCGTTGCTGCTGCAGGGGCAGGTCTGGTTCGGGCTCGGCCGCATCCAGCATGAGGACGTCACCGGCGGGCGGCTGCCGGGGGAGCGGTTCATCGGCCAGTTGCGCGGATTGACG
>Ga0207773_100222_pt1 | contig 39043 bp, 33 predicted proteins | sample TtaePargueraPR_2_FD_187281 | JGI IMG/M metagenome (GOLD analysis project Ga0207773, IMG submission 187281) | Aerobic enrichment media microbial communities from Bioluminiscent Bay, La Parguera, Puerto Rico - Tt and M1 (3) (SPAdes) | ecosystem: Environmental > Aquatic > Marine > Unclassified ...
TGGCGGTGGCCGCAGCCGGGGCGGTCCGGCGACCGGCCGGTTGGCCCGGGGCGGTGCCCGGTCCGGGCCGCGGGTCTCCCCGGGCCGCAAGGCGCACCCGCCGAAGGACGCCCCGGAGCTGCTGGTCGGCCGCAACCCGGTGGTCGAGGCGCTGCGGGCCAACGTGCCGGCGACCGCGCTCTACGTCGCCCAGGGCATCGACGTCGACGACCGGGTCACCGAGCTGGTACGCACCGCCGGCGACCGGGGCATCGCGATCCTGGAGATCACCCGGGCCGAGCTGGACCGGATGACCGGCGGCGTGCTGCACCAGGGCGTCGGGCTGCAGGTGCCGGCGTACGCGTACGAGCCGTTCGAGGACCTGCTGGCCGCCGCCGCCGAGCAGCCGGAGCCGCTGCTGGTCGCCCTGGACGGGGTGACCGACCCGCGCAACCTCGGCGCGGTGGTGCGCTCGGCGGCCGCGTTCGGTGCGCACGGCGTGTTCGTGCCGGAGCGGCGGGCCGCCGGGATGACCGCCACCGCGTGGCGGACCAGCGCCGGTGCCGCCGCCCGGACCCCGGTCAGCCAGGTGGTCAACATGACCCGAGCGGTGAAGAAGTGCCAGGCCGAGGGGTTCACCGTGGTCGGCCTGGACGCCGACGGCGAGACCGACCTGTACGACCTGGAGGCCGCCGTCGGCCCGCTGGTCGTGGTGGTCGGCTCCGAGGGCCGCGGCCTGTCCCGGCTCGTCGGCGAGACCTGCGACCTGCGGGTACGCATCCCGATGCACTCCGACGTCGAGTCGCTCAACGCCAGCGTGGCCGCTGCGGTCACCCTCGCCGAGGTCGCCCGCCGCCGCCTGGTCGGCTGACCGGCCGATCGCTGATCAGCGGGTCAGTCACCCGTAGCATGCCCGGGGTCGGTGTCGGTCGGTTCGGGGTGCGGCGGAGGAACAGCTGATGACAGGGCAGGACGGGGGCTTCGCCCTTGGTGTCGACCTGGGCACCTCCAACACGGTCGCGGTGCTGCGCTGGCCGGACGGGCGGACCCGGCCGCTGCTCTTCGACGGCGTACCGGTCCTGCCGTCCGGGGTGTTCCTCGGCGACCGGCTGCACGTCGGCCGGGACGCGCAGCGGCTCGCCCAGGCCGACCCGGCCCGGTTCGAGCCGAACCCGAAACGCCGGGTCGACGAGCCGACGGTGCTGCTCGGCGAGCATGACGTGCCCACCGCGGACCTGTTGGCCGCGGTGCTCGCGGCGGTGGCCCGGTCGGCGGTGGAGGCGGTCGGCTTCCTGCCGCCGGCGGCGTTGACCTACCCGGCGGCCTGGGGCGCCCGCCGCCGGGAGGTGCTCGTGCAGGCGGTGGCCCGCGCCGGTTGGCCGCCGGTGACCTCCGGCGGTCCGGCCACCTCCGGTCCACCGCCCGTCGGGTCCGGTACGCCCGGGACCCGGCTGGTGCCGGAGCCGGTCGCGGCGGCCCGCTACTTCGCCGACGTGCTGCGCCGGCCGGTGCCGGTCGGGCAGGCCATCGCCGTGTTCGACTTCGGCGGCGGCACCCTGGACGTCGCCGTGGTCCGCAACGACGGCGTCGACCCGCACGGGCGGGCCCGGTTCGCGGTGATCGGCTCCGGCGGGCTCACCGAGCTCGGCGGTCTCGACCTGGACGCGGCGCTGGTCGAGCAGCTCAGCGCGGTGCTCGACCCGCAGGTACGGCAGCAGCTGGCCGCGCCGGCCACCCCGGCGCAGTGGCGCAACCGCCGGCAGTTCTGGGACGACGTACGCGGGGCGAAGGAGATGCTGTCCCGGGCGTCGTCGGCACCGGTCGCCGTGCCCGGCGTGGACCGGGCGGTGCATCTGACCCGCGACGAGTTGGAGCAGGTCGCCGGCCCGCTGATCGGTCGTGGTGTGCGGGAGACGGCCCGGGTGATCGCGGCCTGCGGCCTCGGCGTCGACCAGCTCGCCGGGTTGTTCCTGGTGGGCGGCTCGTCGCGGGTGCCGCTGGTGGCGCGGATGCTGCACAGCGAGCTGGGCGTCGCGCCGACCGTACTGGAGCAGCCGGAGCTCCCGGTCGCCGAAGGCGCGCTGGCCGACCTGCCCGCACCGACGGCACCGACATCGCCTGCACCGACATCGCCTGCACCGACATCGCCTGCGCCGACATCGCCTGCGCCGACATCGCCTGCGCCGACATCGCCTGCACCGACGGCACCGACGGCACCGACGGCGCCGACATCGCCCCCGCCCGCACCGGCTGCGTCACCCGTACCGCCGACATCGCCTCCGCCTGCTCAGGCCCCGCCGGTGCCGACGCCAGCGGCCGGCCCGGCGCGGAGGCGGCGTCGACATCGGCGGCGGCTGCCGTGGCTGGTCGGCGGCGCCGCCCTGGCTCTGGTCGCGGTGATCATTGCCGCTGTCGTCGTCTACCTGGTGCGGGATCCGGCCCGGCCGATCGAGTTCCGGGCGTTCACCCCGGTCGGCGAGGCGATCACGGTGCCCGAGGACGCGGACGCCGACTTCACCCAACTCGTCGACGGTCAGGCGTACGGCGGCTACGTCCGCGACGACGGCCGGCTCGGTGTCGTAGCCGTCGACCCGGCCACCGGTGACCAGCGGTGGGACGAGGCGACGACCGTGCGCGCCGACCGGTGGTTCGGCCTGCGGGCCACCCCGGACGCGGTGATCGCCGTCGCCGACGCGTACAGCGGCGACCCGCGGCCGGTCGCGGTGCTCGACCCGACCGACGGCCGGCAGCTGTGGCACTTCGAGATCCTCGGCAAGGACCAGTTGTTCGTCTTCGACGACGTTCTGGTCTGGTCCGACGTGGATGGTGCGCGGCTGGTCGGGCTGGACCTGTTCGACGGCACCCAACGCTGGGCGCATAACAACCCGGCCGACCAGTACGACGACACCGACACCGCGGTGTATCCGGCGGTGAGCGCCGCCGACCTGACCGGGCCGGCCGGCTTCGACGGTGTTTCGACCGCGCCCGACCTGGCCGACGATCGGCGGATCGTGCAGCTCACCTCGACCCGGCACGCCCGGGTGTTCGACGCGGGCAGCGGTGAACTGCTCGGCGAACGGTCCAACGTGGCCGCGCCGACCGACCCGGCGCTGGTCTACGCGGGCCGGCTGGTGATCGCGCCGTCGGACAGCAGCGGGTACCGGCTGGCGTCCTACGACCTGTCGACCACCGGCGAGTCGGTCAACCTCTACACCCCGGCCGACGACAAGCGGCGGCTGCAGAGCTTCACCCCGTGCGGCGGCACCCGGATCTGCCTGCTGGAGTCGACCGGCTTCGGCTCCGACACCAACGAGCTGGTGCTGATCGACCTGGCCGACGGCGGCGCGCAGTGGCAGGTGCCGGCCGCCGACTTCGAGGTGGTCGTGCCGGTGGGTGAGCAGATCTTGCTACGCCGTACGTCAGGTGGCTACCTGTCGCTGCTGCTCGACTCCGCCGGCGAGGAGTTGCTGAGCCGCGACGGGGTGGCGGTCCGGATCGACCGGGCCAACCTGCTGTGGTTCTTCGACAACCCGGGCAGCTACCCGGAGGACGCCAGCGTGGCCGGCGTACCGGCCGCCGTCCCGGCCGACCGGCTCGAACTCGGCGTGCTGCAGGGTGTGCGTACCGTGGCCTGCTCGTGGGACCGCGCGGTGATCTTCTGCCCGACCGCCGATGGCTTCGTCACGCACCGGTTCATCGCCGGTTGAACCGGCGCAGCACGGTGTGCAGGGCGAACAGGGTGTAGCCGAGCAGGATCGGCGCGAGGATCGGTATGACCAGTACGGTCAGGACGGCGGCGAGACCGACCACGCCGGCGGCGGCCAGGACCACCAGTGGCCGCTGCCCGACGAGCCACCAGGCACGGCGTACGGCCGCCCGCCAGCCGCCGCCGGCCCGGCCGACCTCGACCACGACGATCCCGGCGAAGCCGGCCACCAGCGCGGCCAGCACCCCGGTGCCGACCAGCATGACGGTGCCGCCGGGCACCACCCCGGCCGAGATCAGCACCGCGTTGCCGCCGAGTACGCCGATCGCGACGACGGCTGCGGCGGTGGCGACGGCTCCGGGCGCCAGCCCGCGCCAGAAGCGCCCGGCCAGGTCCCGCAGACCCGGCCAGTGGCCGTCGACCGTCCACCGGTGGATCGCGGCGCTGGCGGTGGCCAGCGCCGCGCCGGCGGTCAGTACGGCCGCCGACGCGAGCGCGGTGACGATGCCGAGCAGCGCCAGATCGGTGGCGGCCCGCAGCGTGTCGCGCCAGTCGGCGCGGGCCGGTGCCGGGTTGTCCGGCCGTTCTGCGGGAGCCATCGACGTCACCCCTTGAGGCCGCTGGTGTTGATGCCCTGTACCAGCATCTTCTGGAACGCCAGGAAGAAGAGGAAGACCGGCAGCAGCGACAGGACCGACATGGCGAACATCGGGCCGAGCGAGGTCTGCCCGGTGGAGTCGATGAACAGCCGCAGCCCGATCGGCACTGTGTAGCTCTCCACGCTCGGCAGGTAGATCAGCTGGGTCAGGAAGTCGTTCCAGGTCCAGATGAACGAGAAGATCGCCGTGGTGACCAGCGCCGGCCGGGCCAGCGGCACGATCACGTACCGGAAGACCCCGAACGGTGAACACCCGTCGATCTTGGCCGCGTCGTCCAGCTCCCGGGGGATGCCCCGCATGAACTGCACCATCAGGAAGACGAAGAACGCCTCGGTGGCCAGCAGCTTCGGCACGATCAGCGGCAGCGGGGTGTCGATCCAGCCGAACGAGTTGAACATGATGTACTGCGGCACGATCAGTACGTGGCTGGGCAGCAGCAGCGTACCGATCATGATGGCGAACCAGAACCTGCGGGCCCGGAACCGCAGCCGGGCGAAGGCGTACGCCGCGAGCAGGCAGGAGACCGCGTTGGCGACCACGGTCGCCATCGAGATCACCGTGCTGTTCCAGAAGAACCGGCCGAACGAGATGTTGCTCAGGTAGTTCCAGCCGTCCGGGTAGTTCGCCCAGGTCGGATCCTGTGGGATCACCGACAGGTTGCTGGCCACCTCGGTCGGTGACTTCAGCGACGAGCCCAGCACCCAGATCAGCGGGTAGAGGACCACGACCAGGATGGCGACCAGCACCGCCACCCGGGCGACACCCCGGGCGGTGCCGCCGGCAGCCCGGCGGCGCGCGGCGCTGCCGCCGCCGTCCGCTGTCGACATCGGAGCAGCTTCGGTAGCCATCAGTCGTTGTCTCCGTCCGAGTAGTGCACCCAGAACCGGCCGGTGCTGAAGAACAGCACCGTGATCAGGCCGATCGCGATCAGGAAGACCCAGGCCAGCGCGGACGCGTATCCCATCTGGAACTCGGTGAAGCCCTTGGTGTACAGGTACAGCGTGTAGAGCATGGTCGAGTCGACCGGGCCGCCGGTGCCGTTGCTGATCACGAACGCGGCGGTGAAGCCCTGGAACCCGTTGATCGTCTCCAGCACCAGGTTGAAGAAGATCACCGGGGAGAGCATCGGCAGGGTCACGTTGAAGAACTGCCGGATCTTGCCGGCACCGTCGACCGAGGCCGCCTCGTACAGCTCGGTAGGCACCTGCTTGAGCCCGGCCAGGAAGATCACCATCGGCGCGCCGAACTGCCAGATGGCCAGCACCATCAGGGTCTCCAATGCCCAGTCCGGGTCGTTGACCCACGGCTGCCCGGTGATGCCGAACAGCCCGAGGAAGTCGTTGACCGCGCCGTCGCCGCTGAACATCGCCCGCCAGATCAACGCCAGCGCGACGCTACCGCCGAGCAGCGACGGCAGGTAGAACAGGCTGCGGAACAGCCCGACCCCGCGCGACTCGCGGTTGAGCAGCAGTGCGACGCCGAGGGCGGCGGCCAACTTCAGCGGTACGGCGACGAACGCGAAGATCAGCGTGACCTGCACCGAGTGGCGGAACGTCTGGTCGTTGACGAACAGGTCCCAGTAGTTCTCGAAGCCGACCCACTCGACGAACTCCCAGGACGACAGGATGTCGTAGTTGGTGAAGCTGAGGTAGAGCGAGAACAGCATGGGGAAGGCGGTGATCGCCATCAGCCCCAGCAGCCACGGGGAGAGGAAGACGTACCCGGCCAACCCTTCGCCGTGCCGCCGGCTGCCGCCCTTGGCGCTGCCCCGCCGCCCGCTCACCTTCGCGGGGGGAGTGGTCCTGCTCGTGGCCGGGACGGTTTTCGTGGTCAGGGCCACGATCTGGCTCCTTTCTCGGATCACGGGTCGTGGTGCCCACGACCCGTGATCCGGGCCGGACTACTCCAGGGTGGCTTCGGCCTGGCGGAAGAACTCGGCGGCGGCGTCGGCCGGGCTGGCCTGGCCGTAGGTGACGCTCTCGGCGACCGTGGTCAGGGTGGACCGCAGCGGCCCGTGGCCCTGTGGCGGCGGTGCCGGCGCCGGGCCCATCTGCGGGATCAGCGCGTTCTCGAACTCGACCGTGGCGGTCATGTACGGGTCGTCGAGGCCCGACTGGACCGTTTCCCGGTTGTCGATGTTGGACGGCAGGCCCCGGTCGACGCCGAGGATCTGCGCTGCCTCCGGGTCGTTGGCCAGGAAGTTGATGACGTCGGCGACGATCTCCGGGTGCTCGGTGGAGCGCGACCCGGCCCAGTACAGCGACGCCCGCGCCCACTGGCCCTTCGGGTCACCGGGGTAGGCCACCATGCCGAGTTCGCTCTCGGTCGACTTGCCCAGCTCGGAGAGCTGGTTGGACCACATGAACGAGGTGGCGCCCTTGCCGGTCACCACCAGCTGGTCGGAGACGCCGCCGCCGACCGCCTCGTGCACCACGTCGGCCGGCGGGGTGGCCCCGGCCTCCCGGGCGTCCAGCCAGAACTGGAACCACTCGGCCAGGTCGGCCTCGGTGAAGGCGAGCTGCGACCCGTCGTAGAACTCCTTGCCCTGCGAGCGCAGCCACAGCCACAGCGCCTTGTAGTCGGAGCTGGGGTCCATCGCGCCCCAGTAGTCGCCGCCGGCCGCCTCGGTCACCTGGGCGCCCCAGGCGATGAACTCGTCGTACGTCCAGCCGGTTTCCGGCTCCGGCAGGCCGAGCTCGGTGATCTTCGTCTTGTCGTACACCAGGGCCGGGGTGTTCTCGCCGGCGGCGACCGCGACCTGCTTGCCGTCGATCTGCCCGTACTGGGTCAGGCTCTCCGGGTGGTTACTCAGATCGATGTCGCCGGATTCCACGAACGGCGTCAGGTCCAGGGTGACGTTGCGGCCGGCGTACTCGGCCAGGCCGTTGTCGTCGATCTGGAAGATGTCCGGGGCGTTGCGGCCGGCGGAAACGACGGCCAGCTTGTCGTAGTAGCCGGTGAACGCCTGCCAGGTCGGGTTGATGGTGACGTTCGGGTTCTTCTCCTCGTACAGGTCGAGGGCCTGCTCGGTGAGCCCGGCGCGGGACTCGCCGCCCCACCAGAAGAACTCGATGGTGACCGGCGCGTCCGGGTCGCTCGACGCCTCGTCGCCGCACGCGGCGGCGCCGAGGACCAGCGGCACGACGGCGGTGGCGGCGACGCCGCGCAGCAGGCGGCGCCGGCCGAAGGGGGTACGGTGAGCACGCGTGGCAGGCGTGCTCGCCGTCGGTGATGTTGCGGGGTGCATTGCGCTCACTCCTTGGGGTTAGGAGGCGACATCGGCCGGCGCGGCGGCAGCCGCGTCGCCCGGGTCCGCATGGCGGTGCGGCCCCGGGCCCGTCGAGTCGCGGATGACCAACTCGGTCTGCAGCGTTACCTGGGCGGTGGTGCGACGGTCGTCGCCATGCTGGAGCAGCATGTCGACGGCCGCCCGACCGGCGGCCGCGTTCGGGGTGGCCACCGTCGTCAGTTTGGGTCGGGTGAGCCGGCTCAGCGCGATGTCGTCGATGCCGACCACGCTGATGTCCCGGGGCACCGCGACCCCGTGTGCGTCGAGCCCTTCGATCAGGCCGATCGCCATCAGGTCGTTGTAGGCGAGCACGGCGGTCACCTCCGCCCGGCGGACCTGTTCCGCCGCGGCGATGCCGCCGCCCTCGGTGGGCGGGTTGGGGCCGATCACGGTCAACGCGACGTCCGCCGAGCGGGCCGCCGAGGTGGCGGTGCGCCGGATCTCCCGGTTGGTCCACGACCCACGCGGCCCGCCGAGCAGCGCGATCCGCCGGTGGCCGAGGCCGATCAGGTGCTCGATGGCGAGCCGGGCCCCCTGGCCGACGTCGATCACCACGTTCGGCAGGCCGGTCACCTGCCGGTTGATCACCACCAGCGGTACGTCCCGGCTGAGCTGCTCGATCAGGCTGTTGCTCATCCGGGGGCTGCACAGCAGCACCCCGTCGACCTGCTTCGCGAGGGCGTGGACCAGCTCCTCCTCGACCGCCGGGTCCTCGTTCGTGTCAGCGACGAAGATGTGGTAGTCGCGGTGCCGGGCCTGGCTCTCCGCCGCCTTGATCAGGGGCGGGAAGAACGGGTTGGCGATGTCGGCGACGATCAGGCCGATGTTGTGGGTCCGGCCGGTGATCAGCGCGCGGGCCGCCCGGTTGGGGCGGTAGCCGAGGTTCTCCGCGCAGGCCAGCACCCGGCTGCGGGTCTCCGGGTTGACCAGGTGCGGTGCCGAGAACGTACGGGACACAGTGGAGATGTGCACTCCGCTGGCCCGTGCAACGTCTCGAATGGTGGCTGGCACGCGTCGTCCTTCATCGATGTGGTCGCCGTCCGGCGTGGGCGGCGACCAGTGTGGCTGGGGTCACGTTGGTCCGCCAATTAATGCAAACGGTTGCTCAGGTGTCAACGGTCTTCGATTGCAGATGTGTTGCGGCCGGGGTCCTGTCAGGTGTGCGAAGCCTCGCTTAAGCCCGCAAGTCGGGCGAGATGCCTTCCAGGCATTGACGAAGGTGTCCGTCTCGTGGCAACTTCTGCTGCAAACCTTTGCAGCCAACCGGAGGCGGAGCAGGATGTCCCCAGAACCCGATCGGCGGCTGCGCTACGCGCTCGTCGGCACCGGCGCCCGCGCCGAGATGTTCGTCCGGTCCCTGGTCCTCGACTACCGGGACAGCGCCGAACTCGTCGCCTTCGCCGACAGCAACCAGTCCCGGATGGACGCGCACAACGCCTGGCTCGAGGAGCTCGGTCGCGACGCCGTGCCCACCTACCCGGCCAGCGACTTCGTCACCATGCTGAGCAAGGAACGGGCGGACGTCGTCCTGGTCACCACCGTCGACCGGGTGCACGACGAGTACATCGTCGCCGCCCTGGACGCCGGCTGCGACGTGATCACCGAGAAGCCGATGACCGTCGACGTGCCGCGCTGCCGGCGCATCCTCGACGCGGTGGCACGGACCGGGCGCACCGTGCTGGTCGCCTTCAACTACCGGTACAACCCACTGCACGAACGGGTCCGCCAGGTGCTTGCCGACGGCGAGATCGGCGAGGTCGGCTCGGTGCACTTCGAGTGGCTGCTCGACGTGCGCCACGGCGCCGACTACTTCCGTCGCTGGCACCGCGACAAGGCCAACTCCGGCGGGCTGATGGTGCACAAGGCCAGCCACCACTTCGACCTGGTCAACTGGTGGCTGGACGCGGCCCCGGTGCAGGTCTACGCGGCCGGCCGGCTGTTCTTCTACGGCGAGCCCGGCCGCCGCCACGGCTACGCCCGCGACTACGACCGGGCGCACGGCGAGGTCGCCGCCGCCGGTGACCCGTTCGCCCTGCAGCTGGCCGCCCACCCCCGGCTGCGGGCGCTCTACCTGGAGGCCGAGGCCGAGGACGGCTACCACCGTGACCAGAACGTCTTCGCCCCCGGCGTGACCATCGAGGACGACATGTCGGTGCTGGCCAGCTACTCCACCGGGGCCACGATGACGTACCACCTCACCGCGTACGCCCCCTGGGAGGGCTACCGGGTGATGTTCAATGGCAGCAGGGGTCGGCTCGAGCTGGAGGTGGTGGAGAGCGACTTCGTCAGCCCGTACGCCGCCGGTGAACTCAAGGGCGCCGCGCTGCACGGTGTCCAGGCCGCGGTCGAGGAGGGCTGGGCCAAGATCACCGTCCGGCCGTTCTGGGAGCAGCCCCGGCAGGTGCCCGTCGCCGGCTACACCCGGTCCGGGCACGGTGGCGCGGACGCCAAGATGACCGCCGTGCTGTTCGGCGGTGAGACCGACCCGATGGGCCGGGCCGCCACCGCCCGCGACGGGGCGCTCGCGCTGCTCACCGGCCTGGCCGCGAACCGGTCCTTCGAGACCGGTCAGCCGGTGCGGGTCGCCGACCTGCTCACCGTCGACTGACCGCCAGCGACCACCCCGATCCCGTACCCGCGAGGAGCCTGCTTCCGTGTCCTCTCAACCCGACCGGTCGGACCAGCTGTTCCCGGCCGAGCCCACCCAGCGGGCCATCGCCCGTGAGCTGTACGCGCACGCCCGGGACCTGCCGGTCATCTCGCCGCACGGCCACGTCGACCCGGCGCTGCTGGCCGACGACGAGCCGTTCCCGGACCCGGCGCGGCTGCTCGTCGTGCCGGACCACTACGTCACCCGGATGCTGCTCAGCCAGGGCATCCCGCCCGGCGAGCTCGGCGTACCGACCCGGCCCGGGGTCCGGGCCCGGCCGCCGGCCGGTGACGGCGACTACACCACCGAGACCGACGGTCGGGCCATCTGGCGCCGGCTGGCCGCCAACTGGCACCTGTTCCGGGGCACCCCGTCGCGGCTGTGGCTGGAAAAGACCTTCGTCGAGGTGTTCGGGGTGGACGCCGTCCTCGGCCCGGACACCGCCGACGACGTCTACGACGCGATCGCGGCGAAGCTGGCCGAACCGGCGTACCGGCCCCGGGCCCTGTTCGACCGGTTCAACATCGAGGTGCTGGCCACCACCGAGTCGCCGCTGGACGACCTGGCCCGGCACGCCAAGCTCGCCGCCGACGGCTGGGGCGGCCCCGGCGGCCGGGTGATCACCACGTTCCGGCCGGACAACGTCGTCGACTTCGAGTTCGACGGCTGGTCCGACAACGTCGCCGCCCTCGGGGCGATCACCGGCTCCGACACCGGGACGTACGCCGGTTATCTGGACGCGCTGCGGGCCCGGCGGCAGGCGTTCATCGCCGCCGGAGCGACCAGCTCCGACCACGGCCACCCGACGGCGCTGACCCTGCGGCTGGACCAGCGGGAGGCCGCCGAGCTGTACGACCGAGGGCTGCGCGGCGCGGCGACGGTGCAGGACGCCGAGGCGTTCCGGGCCCACATGCTGGTCGAGTTCGCCCGGATGTCCGTCGAGGACGGGCTGGTGATGCAGCTGCACCCCGGCTCGGTGCGCAACCACAACAAGTGGCTGTACGCCACCCACGGCCGTGACGTCGGCGGCGACATCCCGCAGGCCACCGAGTACCTGCACGCGCTGACCGCGCTGCTCGACGCGTACGGCAACGACCCGAGGTTGCGGATCGTGGTCTACACCCTCGACGAGTACACCTTCACCCGGGAGCTGGCCCCGCTCGCCGGCGGGTACGCCGCCCTCTACCTCGGTGCGCCCTGGTGGTTCCTGGACTCGCCGGAGGTGCTGCGCCGGTTCCGGGAGGCGGTCACCGAGACCGCCGGGTTCTACAACACCGCCGGCTTCGTCGACGACACCCGGGCGTTCTGTTCGATCCCGGCCCGCCACGACGTGGCCCGCCGGATCGACGCCGGCTTCCTGGCCCGGCTCGTCGCCGAGCACCGGCTCGGCCTCGACGAGGCCGCCGAGACCATCGTCGACCTGGCGTACCGGCTGCCCAAGCGGGTCTTCAAGATCGGAGAGAGCCTCGGATGAGCGTGACCATCACCGGCGTCGACGTGCACGACGTGCGGTTCCCGACCGCGGCGGCCGGCGACGGCTCCGACGCGATCAACCGGGGCGACTACTCGGCCACCTACGTCGAGCTGCGCACCGACTCGCCGGACGGGGTCTTCGGTGCCGGCTTCACCTTCACCAACGGCCGGGGCAACGAGATCACCTGCGCGGCGGTACGCGCGTTGGCCCACCACATCACCGGCCGGACCGTCGCCGACATCGTCGCCGAACCGGTCGCCTTCTGGCGGTCGCTCACCGCCGACGTGCAGCTGCGCTGGCTCGGCCCGGAGAAGGGCGTCATCCACATGGCGTCCGGCGCGCTGGTCAACGCCGTCTGGGACCTGCGGGCCAAGCTGGCGGGCAAGCCGCTGTGGCGGCTGCTGGCCGAGATGCCGACCGACGAACTGGTCGCCAACGTCGACTTCCACCACATCAGCGACGCGATCACCGCCGACGAGGCCGCCGCGATCCTCGACAAGGGGCTGACCGGTCAGGCTGACCGGCTCGCCGAGCTGCAGCGCGACGGCTTCCCGTCGTACACCACCTCGGTCGGCTGGCTCGGCTACCCCGACGACAAGGTCCGGGCGTTGACCCGGGCGGCGTACGCCGACGGGTGGCGGGCGATGAAGATGAAGGTCGGCGGCCCGATCGACGACGACGTGCGCCGGGCGCGGATCATCCGCGCCGAGATCGGCCCGGACGCGCTGCTGATGATGGACGCCAACCAGGTGTGGGACGTCGACGAGGCGATCGCCAACATGGCCCGGCTCGTCGAGGTCGACCCGTACTGGATCGAGGAGCCGACGCACGCCGACGACGTGCTCGGCCACGCCCGGATCGCCGCCGCCGTCACCGAGCTGTCCGACGGGCGCTGCCGGGTCGCCACCGGCGAGGTCGCCGCCAACCGGGTCATCTTCAAGCAGTTGATGCAGGCCGAGGCGATCCGGGTGTGCCAGATCGACGCGTGCCGCATCGCCGGGGTCAACGAGGTGCTGTCGGTGATCCTGCTGGCCGCCAAGTTCGGCGTACCGATCTGCCCGCACGCCGGCGGCGTCGGCCTCTGCGAGTACGTGCAGCACCTGGCGATCTTCGACTACCTGCGGGTCGGCACCTCGCTGGACGGGCGGATGGTCGAGTACGTCGACCACCTGCACGAGCACTTCGTCGACCCGGTCCGGACCCGGGGCGGCCGCTACCTGGTGCCCGACCAGCCCGGCTACAGCGCCACCATGAAGCCGGCGTCGATCACCGAGTTCTCCTTCCCGGACGGGCCGGTGTGGCGGTGAACGGCGACATCCCGCTGCTCGGCCTGGACACCCTGGACCGGGTGCCGGCGGACAGCCGACCGCTGGTCCACCCCGGCGACGTCGCCGCCGGAATCGTCCACCTCGGACTCGGTGCGTTCCACCGGGCCCACCAGGCGGTCTACACCGAGCAGGCGGTCGCCACCGCCGGCGGGGACTGGGGCATCGTCGGCGTCGCGCCGCGCAACATCGACGTGGTACGCCGACTCACCGACCAGGACTGCCTGTTCAGCGTCACCACGCTGTCCGCCGCCGCGGCACGGACCCGGGTCGTCGGCGCGCTCACCGGGGTCCGGCACGCCGCCAGCGACCCGGCGGCGATCGTGGCGCTGCTCGCCGACCCGGCGATCCGGGTGGTCACGCTGACCGTCACCGAGAAGGCGTACCAGTTGGACCCGGTCACCGGCCGGCTGCGGCCGGACGAGGCCGTCGCCGCCGACCTGACCACCGACCGGGCGCCGACGACCGTGCCCGGCCTGCTGCTGCGCGGGCTGGCCGCCCGCGCCGCCGCCGACGCCGGCCCGCTCGCCCTGGTCAGCTGCGACAACCTGCCGTCGAACGGGCGCCGGCTACGCGGCCTGGTCACCGAGGCCCTGGCGTACGCGAAGGTGTCCGACGGGACCGCCGACTGGGTGCACGCCAACGTCACCTTCCCCGGCACCATGGTCGACCGGATCGTGCCGGCCGCCACCGCGCAGACCCTGGCCACCGCCCGGGCCGCGCTCGGCGTCACCGACCTGGCGGCGATCGCCGGGGAGCCGTACACGCAGTGGGTGGTCGAGGACGACTTCCCCGGCGGCCGGCCGGCCTGGGACCGGGCCGGGGCGGTGCTGACCGGCGACGCCGGCCCGTGGGAGCGGCTCAAGCTGCGCGGGCTCAACGGGGTGCACTCGGCCATCGCCTACCTCGGGGCGCTGGCCGGGTACGACACCATCGCCGAGGCGCTGGTCGGCATCCCCGGCCTGCCCGCCGTACTGCGCCGAATGATCGCTGAGGACGTGGCGACCAGCTTCACCCCGCCGGACGGGGTGTCGGTCGTCGGGTACGGCGAGTCGGTGCTGGAGCGGTTCGCCAACCCGGCGATCCGGCACCGCACCATCCAGGTGGCGATGGACGGCTCGCAGAAGCTGCCGCAGCGGGTCCTGCACACCATCGCCGACCGGCGGGCGGCCGGCGACCGGCCGTACTGGTCGGCGCTGGTGGTCGCCGCCTGGATGCGGTTCGCGCAGGGGCGGGCCGACGACGGAGCCGAGCTGCCGTTGGACGACCCCCTCGCCGCCCAGATCCGGGCGGCGCTGGCCGGGTCCGGTGGCACCCCGGCGGGCGTGGTGGCCGCGCTGCTCGGGCTCACCGAGGTGTTCCCGCCGGAGCTGGCGGCCGACCCGGAGGTCCGGGAAATGATCACGACCTGGCTGACCGCGCTGGACCGGCACGGGGTGGTCGGTGCGCTGACCGGCGCGGCTGGCTGACGGCGGCCGTCGACAGGTGGAGGTTCCCGACGTGACGAGCACCCCGCCCCGGGCGGCCCTGATCGGTGCCAACGGGCACGGCCGGTGGCACCGGCGGCAGATCGCCCCGCTGCACGCCGCCGGCGAACTGCGCCTGGTCGGCCTGGTCGACGTACGGCCGGTCGAGCCGGCCCCCGACGCTCCGATCCCGGACGGGGTGCAGGTCGGCACCGACCACCGGCGGATGCTGGCGCAGACCCGGCCGGACGTGGTGGTGATCTGCACGCCGCCGTACACCCATCTGCCGATCGCGCTGGACGCGCTGGCCGCCGGCGCGGACCTGCTGCTGGAGAAGCCGCCGGTGCTGTCGCTCGACGAGCACCGGCGGCTGGCTGCGGCGCTGGCCCGGCACGGCCGGCTCTGCCAGGTCGGTTTCCAGGCGCTCGGGTCGGCGGCGTTGGCCGAGTTGACCGCGGCGGCCACCGGCGGTCGGCTCGGCACGGTCACCGGGATCTCGACGGTCGCCTCCTGGCAGCGCGACGACGGCTACTACCGGCGGTCGCCGTGGGCCGGGCGGCGTACCGTCGACGGCCGCCCGTCGCTGGACGGCGCGTTGGCCAACCCGTTGGCGCACGCCACCATGCAGTGCCTGGCGGTGGCGGCGGCGGTGGACCCCAGCCCGCCGGTGCTGGTCGAGCTGGAACGCTACCGGGTGCGGCCGATCGAGGTGGACGACACCGCGTCGATGCGGATCACCCTGGATTCGGGGCTGGCGATCGTGGTCGCGGTGACCCTGGCCGGGGAGGAGTTCATCCCCGGCGAGGTGCTGGTGCACGGCACCGCCGGCACGGCGGTGCTGGAGTATCCGACGGACCGGCTGCGGCTGCCCGGCGAGCCGGCGATGCGACCGGTGCCGGGGCGGACCGGACTGCTGGAGAACCTGCTGGCGCACCGGAGGGATCCGGTCGGCGTACCGCTGATCGCCCCGCTGGCCCGGACCGAGGCGTTCACCGCGCTGCTGGAGGTGGTGCAGGCCGCCCCGGAGCCGGGTCTGCTCGGTCCGGACCGGACGGTCGCGACCGGGGTGGCGGGTGCGGACCGGGTGCTGACGATCGAGGGTGTGAACGCGGTCGTCCGGCGTGGTGCGGCCGAGTTGGCGCTGTTTTCCGAGCAGGAGGTGCCGTGGGCGGTCCGGCCGTACCGGGCCCGGCTGGCGCAGGGGGTGGTGGGCCGCTGACCGGGTCGGCGGAAAACGTACTGCAAATTGGCGGCCCCCGCCGGTGTCGCGAAGTCGGACAGATCAGTCGTCCGCTCGGCAAATCCATGCCGGGTGAGTAGGCCTCGTCCAAATGCGCTGCAAACAATCTGCAAACAATCTGCATTGACGCACTTCATGATGATATTTATCGTTTGGGTTCAGGAAGATTGCTTGAGTGTTACGTGATCGAATCCGAACAATGTGTGCGGAGTGTGGTAATGCGACTGAGGAGATTGACTGCAGCTGTTGCTGGAATCGCGCTCGTGGTGGTACTGCCGGCCCCGGCCGCCGCCGGCTGGGACACCGACTCCGACCGGTTGTCCTGGTCGGCCCGGTCGCTGGGCCGCCAGGCGCTGCCACCGGGCGACGGCTGGGCGGCCGCCGGTGACGGCACCACCGGAGGATCGGCGGCCAGCCACGACAATATCCACGTGGTCGACAGCAGGGCCGAGTTGATCGACGCACTCGGCGGCGACAACGCCACCAACCGGAACAACGACACCCCGAAGATCATCTACGTCGAGGGTGCGATCAACGGCTTCGAAGGGCCGGACGGCAACCTGTTGACCTGTGCCGACCTCGCCGACCCCGAATACGACTTCGACGAGTTCCTGGTCACCTACGACCCGGCCGTCTGGGGATACGAGAACGACCCGAGCGGCCCGCTGGAGGACGCCCGGCGCCGGTCGGTCACCAATCAGACCCGGTACACACAGATCAACGTCGGGGCCAACACCACCATCGTCGGGCTGCGCGGTGCCCGGCTGGAGAACCTGACCCTGATGGTGGACAGCGTCCGTAACGTCATCGTCCGCAACATCGTCTTCGACGACGCGTACGACTGCTTTCCCGCCTGGTCGCCGGATGACGGCGACGCCGGCAACTGGAACTCGCAGTTCGATTTGATGTCGGTACGCCGGTCGGAGAACGTCTGGGTCGACCACAACACCTTCACCGACGGCGACAACCCGGACAGCGCCCAACCGGTCTACTTCGGCCGGCCGCTGCAGGTGCACGACGGGGCGCTCGACATCACCCACACCGCCAGCCTGGTGACCGTCTCGTACAACCGCTTCGACGGCCGGGACAAGGTCATGCTGATCGGCTCGTCGAACACCGTCGGCCCGGACCTCGGCCGGCTCAACGTCACCCTGCACCACAACGTCTTCGACGGCAGTCTGCAACGGCTGCCCCGGATCCGGTTCGGCCAGATCGACGTCTACAACAACCACTACGAGCTGGCCGGCGACGACTTCCAGTACGCCGTCGGCGTGGGCGTGCAGGGCGCACCGTACCTGGAGAACAACTCGTTCCGGCTGGGCTCCGGGATCGACACCGCAGACCTGCTCTACGACTGGGGCGGCACCGTACTGACCGAGCACGGCAGCTGGGTCGGGCAGGGCCACCGGCCGCTGCGCCCGGCCAGTCTGCTCGACGCGTACAACGCGGCGAACGACCCGGACCTGGGCGACGACGCGGGTTGGACCCCGACCCTGCGGCACGGGCCGGTGCTGCCCGCCGCCGTCGTCCCGATCTACACCCGACTCACCGCCGGCGCCGGCAAGCTGCCGGTCTGACCCACCGGCAGCTGCTGGTCGGTCCCGCCCGGCCGGTGTCACAAGCGGGGTGGGTCGGCGAGACGCCCGCCGGCCCACCCCTTGCACCGCCTGGCCGCCACGGGCCGGGTGGCGCGCGGCGGACCACTCGGAAACGCCGAACGGTCGGCCTTCCCAACAGGGAAGGCCGACCGTTCGAATCAGTCAGCCAGTGCGGCGGTGGTCAGAGCCGCTGGCCGTTGGCGGCGTGGAAGGCGTGGTGCTGGCCCGGCCGGGGGCGGACGAACACGGTGTCGTTCATCCGCGGCATGTGCCGGCGGTCGGTCCGCACCACGAACCGCTCCGAGCTGCCGTCGAGCGTCGCGTAGCCGTAGACGTTGGCGTCCGAGCCGAGGTCCTCGACCAGCTCGACCGACATCGGCATACCGCCCTCGGAGGCACCGACCAGGTCGCAGTCCTCGGGACGGAACCCGACGGTGACCTTGTCGCCGCCGCCGTTGGCCTTGGCCGCCTCGACCTGCTCGCGGCTCAGCTCGACGACCAGGTCGGCGAAGACGGCACCCTGCTCGGTCAGCGGAACGGTCTTGATGTTCATGGCGGGGGAGCCCATGAAGCCGGCGACGAAGACGTTCGCCGGTACGTCGTACAGGTTCCGTGGGGTGTCGACCTGCTGCAGTACGCCGTCGAGCAGCACCGCCACCCGGTGGCCCATCGTCATCGCCTCGACCTGGTCGTGGGTGACGTAGACGGTGGTGACCCCCAGCTTGGCCTGCAGCGAGGCGATCTGGGTACGGGTCTGCACCCGCAGCTTCGCGTCGAGGTTCGACAGCGGCTCGTCCATCAGGAAGACCTGCGGCTCCCGGACGATCGCCCGGCCCATCGCGACCCGCTGGCGCTGACCACCGGAGAGCGCCTTCGGCTTGCGGTTGAGGTACTCCTCCAGCTGCAGCAGAGCGGCGGCTTCCTTGACCCGGCGGTCGATCTCCGACTTCGAGGTCCGGCGCAGCTTCAGCGCGAAGGCCATGTTCTCGTACACCGTCATGTGCGGGTAGAGCGCGTAGTTCTGGAAGACCATCGCGATGTCGCGGGCCTTGGGCGGCAGGTGGGTGACGTCGCGGTCGTCGATGAGGATGCGGCCCTCGTCGACGTCTTCCAGACCGGCGAGCATCCGCAGGCTGGTGGACTTACCGCAACCGGAGGGGCCGACCAGTACGAGGAACTCGCCGTCGCCGATCTCGAGGTCGAGCTTGTTGACAGCGGGTCGCTCGGTGCCCGCGTAGATGCGGGACGCCTGGTCGTAGGTGACCGTAGCCATGGTCAGTGCTTCCTTTCACCGGCAGGAACGTGCCGGACGATCCGAGTGAAGGAGCGACCGGCGCTCAGAGCGCCGGCCCACGCGTACCCGCAGCCGCCAGGGCGACGTGTCGCGCGTGTCACGCCACGGTAAACGGGATTTGCCTGGCTGCCAAGACCGGGACGGCCCGCAACTACCTCCGATAACTGACCAAAACGGACATCGACGTGGGGTATGCCACTGTTCGTCACCCTTGGCCGGCGGTCCACGGCGACCGCCGCAGCGGCGGACACCGTACGCAGAACGGGAGAGATCGATCGGACAGACCGGCCGATGCGGCGGTATCGCCACGTCAGTGGCTATGCTGACGCTGAACGAACGCTGCCCCTGTAGCTCAGTTGGCCAGAGCACTCGCCTTGTAAGCGAGATGTCGCCGGTTCGAGCCCGGCCGGGGGCTCCAGCACCGCCACGCAGGTCCCGCCGTGCGACGCACGGCGGGGACGCCGTGGTAGCAACCGTGACAGCAGCGCTGGGCTGACCGGCGCGGTGGTGACCCGTAACGAGACATGGATGGCGGGTGCAGCGGGTTGCCCTCGGCAGCCTTGGGTAGGACCCAGCGCGTGCTTGCCGGGGCGGTTGCGCGCACGGCGCGTGCAGGTGTGCTGTACCTCTAACCGCTCGAGGCCACCTGCCAGCGAAGGTCAACAGGTCAACCCAATGATATTTTTTTTCTAGTCCACAAGTACCGAGAATGCCTCTGGCGCATAGAACCGACGAGTCGTGTGGCTTGATGCTAGTGGGGCCAATATGCCGAGGTCAACCAGTTGTTGTACCAATACGTTTGCGCGGCCGTAAGATATTCCAAGTTCTTTTTGTACCAATCTGACCGTGAATGCGATATGTGCGATCGCGAAATCGACGAGCGCGTGGGCAGTATCCGCTCTGAGTGTCGAATTTCTGATCACCTCCTTCATGCGTCCACGGGCTTCGACGAGTTTGAGCATTTTTTGGTGAGTCATGTTGGCGGAAGACTCAAGGCCGGTTGCGAAGAAGTTTACATAGGCATCCCAGTCGCCATTTGTGCTGACTGCAAGAAGGTGGTCGTAGTATTCGGTCCGCCTAGCCTCGAACCAAGGGGAGACGGTGAGTGTGGGTTCAAGTAGAACCTCCTGTTTCAGCAGGTGTGCAACGATGAGGAATCGCCCGATTCTGCCGTTTCCGTCATGGAAAGGGTGCAGTGTTTCAAACTGATAGTGGGCAATTGCTGCCGCTACAACCGGATCTACTTCTTCCAGTACTTCGCTATCTGTCATCCAGTAGAGAAGGTCTTGAAGTCTTGCCCTGAGATCAATTCCTGGAGGTGAAGGAACGAAGCGAGCTGCATGTACCGGTGGCGTGTTTCGGGGGACGTCCTTGCGCTGACCGATCACCACCTGGTGACTTCTAATCGCCCCAGATGCTCCCGTTTCGCCGGGGGTTCCTCGCACGAGCAGTGCCTGCATCTCCTCCAGCATCCCAACCGATATCGGCCGGCCTTCCTCAATCCAGCGGAAGGCTGAATCGCCCATGTTTACATAGTTCAAGATCTCGCGTACATCTAGATTCTCCGGGCGCTCCTCGTCTGCGATGAGAACCTCGCTCAATGGCGCGTAAGTGCCCTCCAACGCGGATGTGCTTTGAGCTTCAGCTCGTAGCGCTGGTAGTCGAAATATCCGGGGGTTTGGAAGCCGCCTGGCCGTGCTGTCGAGCGCGGCAAGTGCCGCGCGGGCGTCGGCTACGACCCGGTAGGTCCGAGCTGAGAGGTCAGGGGGGAGCTTGGGCAGGGGGTCCGGCACGAACGCCACGTGCGTCCATTCGCCATGGCGGGGGTCGGCCCCGCGAATCTGGACCAGGTCGCCAGGGGCTCTTGAGGTGAACATCTCTTGGTCCACGGCGCCAGTGTATCTTGGTTGTCATACATCTGGCCGATGTGTGACATGCCCAGCCGGCTCGTGTCAGTAATCGGCAACGTGAAGGGGCGGCGTTGCACTCAATCAGCCGATGTGTGACATGCCCTCGTGGCTGATGCGATCATGGATCGTTACCGCGCTCTGGTCGATGGCTCCAGCGGCAACAGCGGCGTCGCCGCCGACCCAAGGTGCTCCAGCGGACCTGATGCCACAGGTGCATACTGATTCACCTCTGGCATCAGGCTCCACCGGCACCCGGCCACAGAGGATGACCGTGCGTATCGGTGACACTACATCTGGTGGCTAAGGGTTGGTGCCGGCTGTCGTGGCGTGGCTCCTGCCCCGGGTAACGGTTCGGTGGTGATTCCACCCCGTCGGTTCCTGCCGGGCGACTCAGTTGTCGCCGCCCACCGTTACGATCGGCCGGCCCCGCGTACAGCGGGTTGCCAGGAAAGCTCCGAGCCGCCTGCCGGTCAGGAGTCACGGGGCCCTCATCAGAAGTAGGTAGAACATGTCTGACCCCTCTCAGCCGCAGTACCCGGGCGCGCCCGCCGGGCAGCCGGTGCCGCCGGCTGGAGCCGCTCCCGGGCCGGCCTACGCCGGCCAGCCCGGCGTTCCGATGGCCCCGCCGCCCAAGAAGTCCAAGGCGGGCCGGATCATCCTGATCGTCCTCGCCGCCGTACTGGTGCTCTGCCTCGGCGGCGCGGCCGTGACCTTCTTCCTCGTCCGGGACACCGTCGGTGAGGTCATCGAAGCGACCCAGACCCGGCTGGTCACCCCGGACACCCTCGCCGGCCGCGAGCTGAACACCGACCCGACCTTCCAGGGCCTCGCCGAGGAGGTGGCCACCGGGCTGGCCGCCGACGTGCCCGAGTCGACCAGCAGCATCGGCGCCTTCTACGGCGACATCGAGCAGGAGAACCTGGTCATGATCGCCGGCGTCTCCGGCGTGATGGCCGACCCGGACCAGGAGCTGGCCGACGCCACCGAAGGCGACGCGACGGGCCTCGGGATGACCAACGTCACCGACGTCGACGCCGGTCCGAAGGGCGGGTCGGCGCGGTGCGGCGACGCCGACCTGGAAGGCATCCCCGGCGGGGTCTGCGTCTGGGCGAGCCGCGGCGCGCTGGTGATGTACGTGTTCTACTTCAGCACCGGCGAGGAAGCCGCTGGTTCGCTCGTCGAGATCCGCGACGCGGTCGAGCAGACCAGCTGACGGAGAACTGCCTGACGTCGTCGACCCGCCGCACTACTACTGCGGCGGGCCGACGACGGGCGGCGCCGACGAGTGCGGCGCCCGCGCCAACAGCCCGTACCGGCGAATCGTCCGCAGCGGCTCGGTGGCCGCGCCCTCCCGACGCAGAATGTGGTTCGCGGCCAGGATCCCGGTCACCGCTGCCCGTTCCATCAGAGCGCTCGGCAGATCAGTGTCGATCCCGTCGCCGGCCAGAAACAACCCGTCCGCGTCGGTGACCACGCCGGGCCGCCCCGCCGCCGCCCCGGGCGGAAACGCCGGGGCCTGCGCCTCGACCCGCGCCCGTGACTCCAGCACCGGCAGGTCGGCCACCTCCGGCCACAGCGACGCCAACTCGGCGCGCATCCGGTCGGCCAGCACCTCGGCCGGCACCTGCTCCGGGCAGGCGTACGCATGGAGTTCGAGCACCGCGCCCCGGCTGCGTTGCGCCCACTGCCGCGCCTGACGCTCCAGCCGGTGGTAGAGGGTGACCGAGTCCAGGGTCGGCTGGCGGGAGACCCCACTGAACACCGGCCGGTCGGGTGCGACGTCGCCACCCAACCAGAGCCGGGCCACCGCGTACGGAGGAGCGTCGACCAGCGCGCCGACCCGGTCGGCCAGCGTCGGCGCGGCCTCGGCCAGCCGGGGCGAGTCGGCCAGCAGCGTGCGCAGCGCCGGCGGGTCGACGGCCAGCACCACGTACCGGGCGGTGTGCGCGGCTCCGGAGGCGGACCGCACCTGCCACCCGTTGGCCCGCCGGGGAATGACGGTGTGCACCGCGTCCCCGGTGACCACCCGGCCACCGTGCCGGCGCAGATGCTCGTGCAGCGGCTGCCAGATCGCGGCGTCGTAGTCCTGCTCCGGCGCGTCGAAGCCGAGCCCCTCCGGGTTGCCCAGGAAGTAGAAGTGAAAGTTGGCCACCAGCTCGGCGGCGGACATCTCCCGCTCGTGGTTGAAGAACGAATGGGAGAAGACCTCGAACAGCATGGCGCGGGCCCGGTCCGGCAGCCGCAGCGAGTCCAGCAGTTCGGCGGCGGACCGCTCGTCGAGCTCGGCGTACGTCCGGTCCGGATGGTAGGCCAGCAGCGGCATCGCCGCCCGACGGTCCATCTCACGCAGTTCGCGCAGCCGCAGACTCGGGCTGCGCAGCAGCAGCGCCAGCAGGTTCAGCGGTGGCGTGGTCGGCAACCGGCCGAACTCCTCCGGTGGCCACTGCGCCGACCACACCGGATAGCCGTCGACCGGGCGCAGCATGCCGAGTGTCGGGTCGGCCCGGCGCAGGATCGCCCGCCAGTTGTAGTACTGGCGGAAGAACGCGTGGAAACCGTGGTCGACCGGCTGGACCGTACCGTCGGTCAGCGTCTCCGGCCAGGCGGCCAGTCGTCCGCCGAGCTGGGCGGCGCCTTCCAGCACGGTGACCCGTACCCCGCGTTCGGCGAGGACGATCGCCGCGCACATGCCGGCGATGCCGCCGCCGACGACCAGCGCGTCGGTGCCGGCGGCCACCCGGTCGGTGCCGGCCGGATCCGCCCGGACCAGCTCGGACCGTACGCCGAAGAGCCGGCCGACCGTTCGGGACAGTCCCAAGAGTTCGTCCTCCCGCCCGCGGTTATGGGTCCGGTTTCGGGGTCCAGTGTGCCGGTCCGGTCGGGTGGGGAGGCGACTTTGGGGTCACCCCGCGCGTGCCGTCGGTGGCTACCATCCGGACCATGGCTGTCGACCCGTGGCGTGACCGCGCCCGCCGCGCCGTCGGCGGTCGGCTGCGCAGCAACGGCGACAACCGGCCGCACTACGTCGTCTGCGGGCACGACCCGCTCGCCTACCGGCTGGTCGGCGAGCTGGTGGCGGCGGCCGCCACGGTGACGGTCATCGTGCCGACCCGGCCCCGGCCGGACGGTCCGGACATGCGGTCGATCAAAGGCATCCGGCTGCTGCGGGCCGACCGGCTCACCGAGCAGACGTTCCGCAGCGCCGGGCTGGCCGGCGCGCGCGGCCTGGCGCTGCTCAACCAGGACGACGTCGGCAACATCAACGCCGCGCTGTGCGCCCAGGAGGTCGAGCCAGACCTGCGGGTGGTGATGCGGATGTTCAACACCCGGCTGGGCAGCCGGGTGAAGCGGCTGTTCGCCGACTGCGAGGTGCTGTCCGACGCGTCGATGGCGGCACCCGCGTTTGTCGCGGCCGCCCTCGGGGTGGTGTCGCCGACCCACTTCCGCCACGGCGGCCGGACGCTGCACGTGGCGCAGCGCGACGAGGTCCGCCCCGAGCACGTCATCTGCGGGCTGGCCGACCTGAGCGACGCCGGCAGCCCCCGGGTGCTGCCGGCCGACCAGCACACCGCCGATCTGGTGCTGGCCGAGGCGGCCGGCAGCCAGCTGACGCCGGTCCGGGCGGCCCGTCGGATCGTCCGCGCCCGCCAGCGTGCCCGGCTGTGGCGGGACCCGGTCCGGGCGTTGCGGTCCTTCGCCACCCGCAAGATCGGGATGGCCACGCTCGGCGTACTGGCTGTGGTGGTGGTCTTCGGCATGCTGCTGTCGCGTGCCGAGGGGGTGAGCGTCGCCGAGGCGGTCTACCTGACCGTGGTGATGACGCTCAGCGGCGCCGATCCGGACCTGGGCAAATCGGCCGCCGTACAGGTGATGCAGGTGGTGCTCAGCCTGGCCGGGCTGGCGTTGATCCCGCTGCTCACCGCCGCCGTGGTGGACGGTCTGGTGAACGCCCGGCTGGCGATCGCCGACCGGCAGACCCGGCCGGAGCGCAGCGAGCATGTGGTGGTCGTCGGGCTCGGCAACGTCGGCACCCGGGTGATGTGGCAGCTGCACGACCTCGGAGTCGAGGTGGTCGGGGTCGACAAGGACCCGGACGCGCGGGGCGTCTCGGTTGCGCGGGAGCTGGGCGTCCCGTTGATCGTCGGCGACGGCTCCCAGGAGGAGACGCTGCGCGCCGCGTCGGTGGCCGCCTGCCGGGCGCTGGTGATCGTCTCCACCGACGACGTGACGAACCTGCAGGCGGCGCTGTACGCCCGGGAGATCCACAGCGACGTGCACGTCGTGCTGCGGCTGTTCGACGGCGATTTCGCCAGCCGGATCCAGCGCACCTTCAACATCGGTATCTCGCGCAGCGTGTCGTACCTGGCGGCGCCGGCGTTCGCCGCCGCGCTGATGGACCGCGAGGTGATCGCGACCATCCCGGTCGGCCGGCACGTGCTGCTGGTCGCCGAGGTGATCGTCGCCGCCGGGTCGGCGCTGGACGGCGGGTCGCTCGCCGCCGCCAGCGACAATCCGGGCGTACGGGTGATCGCGTTCGCGCAGTTCGGCGAACCCGGACCGGTGTGGCTGCCGGCGTCGGGTTTCCGGCTGCGGGCCCGGGACCGGATCACCGTGGTGGCCCGCCGGGCCGGGCTGAGTTGGCTGCTCAAGCAGGCCACCGAAGCGGTCGACGAGGCCGAGCCGGCGACCTGAACCGGGTCGGCGATCCGGGTCTACCCCTTGATCCCGGCCGGGCCGGTCAGGCGGCCGGCACCTCGGTGCCGAGCACCGCCTGCTCGTCCGGGTAGTGCACCAGCACGTCCGCCAGGAACGACTGGACCGCCGGGGCCAGCCCGACGTCCCGGCCGGCCTCCTCGGACAGCCGCCAGCGGTGCTCGATGACCTGGGCGAACAGCTCCGACGGCTCGACCTTGCGGCGTAGGTGGGCCGGGACCGCCCGGACCACCGGCTCGAAGACCTCGGTCAGCCAGCGGTGCGCCGCCTGCTGCTCGTCGGTCAGGTCGCTCTCCGCCCGGTGCGCGTCGAGGTCGTTGAGCAGCCGGCGGGCCTGGTTCTCCTCGGCGTCGAGGCCGGTCAGCCGCAGCAGCCGCCGGCTGTGGTAGCCGGCGTCGACCACCTTCGGCCGGACCAGGTAGGAGCCGCGGTCGACGACCGACATCGCCACCTCGGCGACGTCGAAGCCGAGCTCGTTGAGCCGGCGGATCCGCCGTTCGATGTCGTGCCGGGACTCCCGTTCGATGTGCTGCTCGTAGGTGATCTCATGCCACAGCCGTTCGTAGCGGGCGACCACCTCGTCGGCGACGGTCTCCGGGTCGATCGACTCGTGCAGCAGGCCGGCGGCCTGCAGGTCGAGGGCCTCGCCGAAGATGTTCACCCGGGCGATCTCCAGGTCCTCGCCGCGTTGCCCGTTGGACAGGCCCGGCCGCAGCGCCCCGGTCTCGGCGTCGACCAGGTACGCGGCGAACGCGCCGGCGTCGCGGCGGAACAACGTGTTCGACAGCGAGCAGTCACCCCAGAAGAAGCCGGTCAGATGCATCCGGACGATCAGCGCGGCGAGCGCGTCGAGCAGTCGGGCCAGGGTCTCCGGGCGCAGCTGGTTGGAGAACAGCGCCCGGTACGGCAGCGAGAACTGCAGATGCCGGGTGATCAGCACCGGGTCGAGCGGTTCGCCGTCGGCGTCGGTGCGGTCGGCGACGATCGCCACCGCCTCGACGGCCGGGAAGTCGATCCGCTCCAGGGCGCGCAGCAGGTCGTATTCGCGTTCGGCGACCCGTTCGCCGGTCTCCTTCACGGCGTAGACGGTGCCGGCGAGCTTGACGAACCGGACGACGTGCCGGGAGATGCCCTGTGGCAGCGCCACCAGGTGGTCGGCAGGCCACTGCTCCAGCGGTGTCGACCAGGGCAGGTCGAGCAGCGCCGGGTCCACAAGGGCCGAGGTGATCCGCACGGGATCAAGCATGACGGGTACGCCGCCGCGATGCCGCCTGCCGTGGCTCGGCTAACACTGTTGATTTGATCCATATTCAGGGGTTTCGTGGTGGTCCCGCCGTCAAGCTGTCGCCGTAGCGACACGACATCGTCACCGCGTCGGTTCGGTAACCTGGCCGGCGTGCCCGAGCCGACCGCCACCCGCCCGTCCGCGCCGCTGGCCGACGCGCCGCGCCGGTCCGGGCCGACGCCGGCCGGCTGGTGGTTCGACGCGGTGCTGCTGGCCGCGCTGGCCGGGCTGACCGGGGCGCTCGCCGCCGGGGTGTTCCTCGACACCGACCTGGCGGTACGCAACTGGGTCGACGCGAACCGCCCACCGGTGGCCTACTGGGCCGCCCGGGTGTTGAACTATCTCGGCCAGGGCGGCCAGGTGCTGATCCCGGTCTCCACCGTACTGGCGCTCTGGCTGGCCCGGCGGGTCCGTTCGGTGCGCCCGCTGCTGCCGGTGCTCGGCGCGGTGGTGGCGACCTACCTCAGCGTCGGCGCGATGAAGGTGCTGCTGCCCCGGGGCTACCCGCACGACCTGGACGACCCGTTCCCGGAGCGGCTGTTCACCGAGGCGACCCCGGCGATGGCGTACCCGTCCGGGCACGTGACCAACGCGATCGTCTGGTACGCGGTGATCGCCCTGCTGATCACCGGTCTGCTGCGGTCGTACGGCCGGCAGGTCCCGGCCCGGCGGCCGTTCCCCGGCTACCTGGCGCTGCGCTTGCTGCCGGCGGCGGTCCTGTTCTGCAGCACGGTCTACCTCGGCTACCACTGGCTGACCGACTCGGTCGCCGGGCTGTTGCTCGGCTGGCTGCTGCTGCGCCTGCTGCAGCGGGTGCCATGGGACGCCGTACGGCTGCCGTGGGTGCGCGGCGGCCTGGACCGCCCGGCCGGGCTCTTCTACCAGTAAGCCCTCGCTGTTCGGTGCCGCGTCGAGTTGCGGGCTGCACGCCTCACCTGGCCCCTGACCTGCACCATTGGCGGGGACGTCTAGGGACGACGCCGTACGCTCCAGGGTCTGTCGGGTCTGTCGCTTCCGCGTGGAGTCCCTGGCCGGGCTCGAAGCGGCGACATCTCGCTTTACAAGCTCTGCACACTCCGTCCGGCTCTCTTGTCTGTACTTGATCGCCTACGATCGCACGGCCCCGGTGTTGTTCCGGCTTGGGTGGTTCTGTCCGTATTGAGAAATCGGACATCGGCTGAGTTGCGGGACGAGCGCGACTCCTGATGATCTTGCAGGTGACTAGCCTCGAAGTTCATCGCTGGAGCCGCGCTCGTGACCACATCTTCCCTGACCGACCCCGTTGTTGACCACCTCGCCGATCTGGCGTTGTGGGAAGCCGAACTCGCCGCCGGTCCAGCCACGGCCGATCCCTTCGTACTGGTCCTGGCGCAGTCCTGAACCTCGGATCGCCTCCAACTGCCAGCGTTGCGTCGTTGCAGCCTCCAAGTAGGTAGGGGGTTTTGTTGTAGGCTGTGCATCATGGATCCGGAGAAGTTCATCTCAAAGGAGTTTGGTGAGGTCACCAAGCAGCCTGGAGAGAAGTGGGCCTTCTGGTACTTCAGGCCCCGCTCGGCGCCCCGGCAGATGGTGCTGGACATGGACACAATCCTGCTGCTCTCCAGCGCGGACGCCGCACTCGGTCGGCTCTCCGGCGTCGGTCGGCTGTTGCCCGATCCCGGTGTGATCGTGCGGCCATATCTAACGCGAGAAGCGCTCGCAAGCTCCAGGATCGAAGGCACGCAGGCTTCCCTCTCAGACGTGCTGCAAGCAGAAATTGGCGAGGAGTCCACTGAGAGCGAAGACATCCAAGAAGTACTAAACTACCAGCACGCCCTAAATAGGGGAATTGAATTGCTGGAAAGCTTGCCTATCAGTCTGCGGCTCCTCAAGGAAGTGCACAAAACGCTACTGACCGGAGTCCGGGGGCAAGAAAAAATGCCTGGCGAATTTCGGAGTTCGCCAGTGTGGATCGGCAGCGTCGACGCATCGCCATCCACTGCGACTTTCGTGCCGCCAATACCTGAGGACATGGAGGATGCGCTAGCGGACTGGGAAAGATTTATGAACGAACCGTCGCGCCTTCCCTTACTGATTAAGTGCGCGCTCATGCATTATCAGTTCGAGACTATTCACCCATTCCTTGACGGTAACGGGCGGATCGGCCGCCTCCTAATCATTTTAGTGCTTCTTGAGCAACAGGCGCTTCCGGTGCCCCTGCTGTACGTTAGCGCCTACATGGAGGAGAACCGGAGAGAGTACTATGAACGACTCCAGGCGGTCCGTGAGCGTGGCGAAATTCAAGAATGGTTCCAGTACTTCCTTCGGGCAGTTAGAAGCCAAGCAGAGGAAGCCGCCATCCGGATTGGGCAACTGGTCGACCTTAGGGAGCGGTACAGGATAGAACTCAAGGGTGCAAAGAGTCGAGCAGGAGAAGTGATGGAACTGTTCTTCTCAAACCCGTTCATCACTGTCAAAAGAGTAGAGCGACAATTGTCAGTCACCAACCAGGGAGCACGGAATCTCATTGAGGCTCTAGAAAGTAAGGGTTGGCTGAGGAAGATCGGCCCCATTGGGCGTGGTGGCCGAATCTACTGGCTCTGCGATGATGTATACCGGATCATCAACTGAGTATGCCTGTGTCCGGATTGATGGTGCATTTCGTCGTCAGTCAGGGTTCGTTGGAGCGACACGCCGTACTTCCAACACCAACGCCCGCATCGTTGGAACGTCCACCAAGCCTCCCAACCCGGGTTGGAGCGACACGCCGTACTTCCAACACCAACGCCCGCATCGTTGGAACGTCCACCAAGCCTCCCAACCCGGGTTGGAGCGACACGCCGTACTTCCAACACCAACGCCCGCATCGTTGGAACGTCCACCAAGCCTCCCAACCCGGGTTGGAGCGACACGCCGTACTTCCAACACCAACGCCCGCATCGTTGGAACCACCAGCGGCCTGGTCCATCCCCGGAGCCGAAAGCGCCCCCGCCGGAGGCGCAGTGACCGCAACCCCGCCCGCGCCCGGCTCCTGCGCGATCGGTGCGGCGTGCGCTCGGCCACGCCGCCCCGGCCGGCCGCCGGCCCACACCACACACTCCGAACGCTGGCAGTCGGTGGCGGCCCGGTTGGTGTCCGCTGTCCGCGCCAGCCGCCGGGCGTGTTGCGGGGCCGGAGCGGAGCGGCAGCGGAGTGCAGGCCGCGCGTCCAGGCGGCGGCGCGTGCGGCCCGCTTCGCGGGCCGCCTTGAAGACGTACAGAAAGTTCTCACAGCACCGCCGGCGGCTGGCCGGCACCGGGCGCGTAACCGACAGCCGTAAGCCGGGCGGGGAATTCTAGGCCGCCGTACGCTCTCGGGTATGTCGGGGCTGGTGGCGCGAGCGGCTGAGCTTGCCGAGGAACAGTTGGCGGCGGCTCTGCCTCGGCGTTGGCGTCATGTGCAGGCCGTTGCCAGGAAGGCCGGCGAGGTCGGTCACGTCCTGGACCCGGCGGACGCTGAGGTTCTCGTCGCTGCTGCGTGGCTGCACGATGTCGGGTACGCCCCCGGGGTGGCCGATACCGGCCTGCACGCTCTCGATGGCGGGCGGTGGCTGCGTCGTGTCGGGGTGTCCGATCGCGTGGCCGCTCTGGTGGCTCACCACTCGTGCGCACTGTTCGAGGCGGAGGAGCGCGGCCTCCGGGACGAGCTGGCCGCTGAGTTCCCGCAGGAACAGTCGCTGACCGCTGATGCCCTCTGGTACGCGGACATGACGACCGGCCCGGACGGACGCGACGTCGCCGTTCTGGACCGCCTGGCGGAGATCGAGCAACGCTACGGCCCTGACCACCTGGTCACCAGGTTCTGGGTACGGGCCAGACCGACGCTGCTGGAAGCCGTCGGGCGGACCATGGATCGGCTCGCGGTGTCCTAACCGATGTACGGCTTCGAACGCCCCTCGTAGCCGTGATCGATGCGCAGCCGCATGGACGGATGGATTGTCAGTGCGCTCAGCTCATCCTCGGCCACCCACCGAACTTCGGACGACTCGTCGCTCGTGGTGGGCTCGCCGGACAGGTACCGGGCGCGGAAGCAGATAGAGAACTGCTGCCGTACCTCGCGATCGCTGTACTCGATGACATGGTTCGGGTTGGTGTAGAGGCCGACGATCTCGGTCACCTCGATGTCAACCCCGGCTTCCTCTTTGGTCTCACGCACGGCTGTCTCGGCTATGTACTCGCCGAAGTCCTGCGCCCCGCCCGGTAGCGCCCACAGGTCGTTGTCTGTCCGGCGTACCAGGAGAACGCGGTCGTCCGCGTCGAGGACGAAGGCGGTGACAGCGACAACGATCGAGTTAGGTCGGGGGGCGTCCGGGTTGTTGAAGTGCTCGGTCCTTGCCACGGCTCTCAGCCTGCCACGGCTCCGTCCGCTGCCTCGACGATCGCCCTGCTCGGGGGCCAACGACATGTAGTGAGCTCTCGCAGCACTGCCGGCAGCTGGCTGTTCAGGGGGTCAGCGGGGCAGGGCGGCGACACCGGTAAGCAGCGCAACACCATCGTGGGCGCGGACGGCCGGGCCGTCCTCGCGCAGCGCGTCGAGCACCCGGACTGCGTAGGCGGGGTCCATCCGCTCCGTCACCGTTTCGGGTGTCCACCAGTCGACTTGGCTCGTCTCGTCGGACGTCGAGAGAGTCCCCCCGGTGACCTCGGCGCGGAGTATCAACGCGACGATGCCACGGGGCATGTTCTTGTAGACGCCGGTGAGTCGAGTCGGCTCGACGACAAGGCCTGTCTCCTCCCAGACCTCGCTTCCTGGGCTGCGGTGGTAAGCGTCGGCGGCCCGCCGGGGTCGATGCCGCTGGCGCGTCCGCCATCCACCTTGGATGAAGAAAGGGAGGAAGGCATGGCCGCACATTACGTTGAGCGAGAGTGGCTAGCGTGAGACGAAGATCCCTGCTCGTGCCTGGGTGCCGGAGCATCCCGTCACGCAGTGTCGAAGCGCCGACCCTGCGGAAGTAGGGCCGGCGCTCGTTGCCTATCCCGCCGGGTAGGCGTCAGATCGTCAGTGGTGCTGCTTTGCCAGCTCGACGAACGAGCGCCACGCGGACGGGGCGAAGGCCAGTGTGCCGCTGTCGCGGTTCTTGGTGTCCCGGACCAGGACGCGGCCGGGAAGGAGGTCGGCAACCTCGACTCAGTCGCCGCTGTTGCCGTTGCTTCGGGTGCTCTTGCGCCAGGTCGCCCGGTCGTGGTCGAACGTGCCCGTCGGACTCATCGCATCTCCTCCGCAGCGGCTTCGATCAGCATGATCGATTCGTCAGGTGTTCGGTCAGATCGTGTCGGGTCAGGCGGGTAGCCGAAAGGCGAGCACATCCATCGGTGGGATGCCGGTTGGGTAGGCAATGGCGACCGGTTGCCAGCCCCACCGCTGGTACATTTGGCTAGCTGTAGCGGCGGGGTTACAGCACAGCGTTGCCAGGTGTTCCGGCCGACCATCGAGCAGGGTGTTCATTAGCTGTGTACCGATGCCTCTGCCTCGATGTGGCTTACGCACGGCGAGTTCGATGACGGCGAACTTGGTGCGTCCCTTGGCATCGATTGGTTCGTGGTCTGCCTCCGGCCACCATTCGTCCGCGCCGAAGGAGTGCCCGTACGCGTAGCCAACCATCTCGGTACTGACCTCCGCGACGACGAGGGCGAAGCCGGGTCGGGAGGATTCCTCGGCGAACCGTTGCACGTAGGCGGCGACGTGTTCCTCGGTCTCCAGGTATGGCGGTTCGGCGTAGACCTCCCGATAGAGGTCTACTAAGTGAGGGCGATAGCGTTGCAGATGGGCGGAGTCGAGGTGGCGGATGTGAATTTGGTCGGTCACGCGGCCTACCCGGCGATCTGAAGCGCCCGGACCTGTCCCAGGAAATCACGGGCCGCTGGCGCAGTCGCGGCTTGAATCTGGTGGCAGAAGTCGCGCAACCGGGCGTGCGCCCTGCCGGAGCGTACTTCCTTGAATAGCGGCAGCACTGGGGTGACGACCTGGCAGGCACGAACTTGATCGCCTTCTGCCAGCAGCGACAGGCCGAGGCGGACGCTGTAGTAGGCGCGATTGCGCTGGAATTTGGCTCCCAGACCGGTTACAGCCGACTGCATGGCAGTGGCGGCTTGGTCAGGTCTGCCGAGGTAGCCGCTTGCGGTGGCGCGGCGGGCGGCAAGCTCTGCGGTGTCGAAAAACGCGATCCAGTGCGGGTCGTCCTCGCCCATATCGGGGTGGAAGACGTGGTAGGCGCGGTGCATCGCGTTGCGGGAGGCGGCCGCGTCGCCGAGCTGCGCCCAGCAGACGGCTTCGCGAGCCGAAAGCAACGCAGCCAGGCGAGGTGGTGCCCAGCCGGAAGCTCGACGTTGGGCGAGCTGGATGAGCTGGATGGCTTCGCGTGGCCGGCCCTGGTAGCGCGATAGCGTGTTCATGCTCGCGAGGGTGAGAACTTCGAGGTTGAGGTCATCGGCTAGTTGCGCGGCACGCAGCGCCTCGCCGTAATAAAACCTGGCCTCTTCGTAGCGGCCAGCGTCGAAATGAAGCCAACCCACCATCTCGGCCATCTCACCGTACGCGGATTGGAGTTCCCGACCGGCTGGCTCGCTGTAGTCCGCCTGGTTGAGCAGCGTGTCGACCTTGCGGAGGCACCACTGGGCGGCCTGACGCACAGCCTCGCCGCCGATCTGGTCGTCGAGGGTGTACAGCTCGGGCACCATGAGACGGATCTGACGCGCTCCATCAGGCGTGACGTGCGTCTGGACCTCGCCGAACACGGCCGCGAGCGGCGCGGCCAGTGAGGCGCTGACCAGCGTACGACGCTTCATCGGCTCGACCTCCTCGTGCACCTCTGCGCTCAGCGTATCCCCGGACGCTGCCGAGACAGGAGCGAGCCCGGCGAGCATGCGGGGCACGCCGAGGCCGTCAACGATCTGCCCGATGGTGCGGATGTCGAAGCACCTGCTTGCACCGCTCATCAGCCGGGAGATGTGCGCCTGCGACAGGCCAGTCAACTCGGATAGTTGGGTCTGGGACGCGCCGGTCTCGGTGGCCACGGCGGACAGCACGGTTTGCCAGTTCCACTGGCTCAGCGCCCGGCGCATCTCGGTCGTGAACCACATCTGCGGCGGAACCTGCATGGCCAGTGTGGGCAACCCGCGGCAGCCAGAGGCGCATGCCGAGCACTGTGGCGTGGTGTTGTAGCGACTCAGCGGCGTTCCGCACTTCTGGCAGCGGCGGTCGTGCTCTGACATGCGCATCCTCCCGTGGCCATCGGCTATGCGGCGATGTATAGCCACTCCTTACATCGAAGTGTGGCGCTGCGTTGATCGATCGGCGACTGTATGCATTGTGTCGCGAGCCTAGCCGATGCGCGATCGGGAACGCGACAACCACGAATGTGGCCTTGCCGCCGGACGCAGATCGTGCTGCGGCGGTAAGCGTCGGCGGGCACGCCGGGGTCAATCCCGCTGGCGCGTCTGCCATCCACCTCGGATGAAGGAGGGAGAAGGCGTGGCCGCACGTTATCGCGAGCCAGGTAGCGGTGCCGACGCTTCCGTGGTCATGATGGCCGTTGATCGGCTACTCACCGGCCACGCCGAGGCGAGAAGCGTTCTGGCTGTCCATCGCCCGACGTCCGATGCCTTGTGCACCGGATGCCTGGACCTGGCCCGCCTGGCGAAGCGGCCATGCCCGTACGCCGCGTTCGCAGATCGTTTCCTGGCCAGTCGGGCACGCGGCATTGCGAAGGTCTACATCGGGCCGAGAAGCGGCGTAGAGATCCCAGACGGGCCCGCCGTCAAGTTGACCTTGACAGTCGAGGATCTTGAACAGGTGCTGAACGGGTTGCGGGAGTTATGATGAATTCACGTATGGCATTGCCTGCGCCGAGCGCCGCTGCGCAGTCGGCCTTGCAAGCAAAACACCCGGGCTGGCCGCAGGGCATGATTGCCGTGGTCGGGCCGCCCGGTGCGGGGAAGTCCACCGTCGTGCGGGCGCTCGCGCTACACGGAAACGCGACCGTGTTCAGGCTGCGCGAGGCCATCCGCGCATACCCTGATGTGCTGTCCGGCCTGCCGCCAAGCGCCGATCAACTAGGCTGGGTCAGCGACGAGGCAGTCGCCAGGGTGCTCGACGCGGCCTTCCTGGAAAACCGCTTCCCGGGGGGCAGCGGGCCGATCCTGCTGGACAACTTCCCTGGCAACGCACTCCAACTGCGGCACCTTGCCCGCATAGCATCGGCACTGGGTCGCACGATGGCGATACTTGAGCTTCGAGCCGATACTGCGGTCCTCGCCGCGCGGGTCGCCGGGAGGCAGGTGTGTCCCGGTTGCGGGGCGGACCCTCACGCTCCGGCCGAGCCCGACGCTTCTGACCCGACACGCTGTGCTCGCTGTCGTGGCGCGTTGCAGCGCCGGGATACCGACACACCCCAACTGCACGCGCGGCGACTGGCCCGCTATCAGCGCAACCGACCGGAAATCGTGACCGTGGCCGGGCGCTTATTCATCCCGCACCTGGTAGTGCACGCAGGCCACCCCACGCCAGTGGTATCACGCCTGGCGCGGCACCTATTCACCATCCTGACCGACCCCGCATCGGCGCATCGCGCCACGTCCGACCCCGGGAGACGACCGTGACCACCGTCCTACCGATGCCGACACTGCGCCGCGACCGCGCGGCAGTGACCGACGCCTACGGCAACGCCCGCCTGCCCGCCTCCGCCTTCGACGCCATCCCCGAACGGGTCGACAAGATTCCCTATGGGCGGTTCCGCAACGTCTACCTCTACATCACAGAGGCGTGCCAACTACGCTGCGAGCACTGCTACATGGGCGAGCGCCTGGAACGGGCACTGAAGATGCCCTACGAGGCCGCGATGCAGACGCTGACCACCTGGCGGCAGATGGGCGGCTCGAAGCTGACCATCCTCGGCGGCGAACCCACCCTGCACCCCGACTACATCCCGATCATTCGCCACGCCAAGACGATCGGCTACGAGCACGTCATCACCACCAGCAACGGCCTCGGCCCAGCAGCCAAGAAGTTCGCGCAGATGCAACCCGACGACTTCTCGTATGTGCAGATCAGCCTCGACGGCGGCAGTCCGGCGAGCCACGACCAGGTACGCGGCGCGGGCACCTTCGACCAGGCCCTCAAGACGGTCGCCGAGCTGTGCCGGCGCGGCTTCGACACCCGCATCATCTGCACCGTCAACAAGGCCAACCTCGGCGACTGCCTGAACCTGCTGGACATCGCCGATGAACTGGGGGTGTCGCTGGTCAAGTACCACGTCTTCTCCGTGATCGGCTCTGGGCACGGAGCGGCCGAGTGGGGCATCCAGCCAGGCGAATGGATCGAGTTTTACGAGCGGCTGGAGCGAGTCGGTTCAGCTCACAGAACGCGGATCTGGTATCAGCCCACCTACGCCCGCCGCGAGCGCATGGCCGGATACGCCACAGACGGTTACCGGGGCTGCGTCGGCCGGACCCTCGACCGGATCTCGATCTTCCCGGACGGGCGGGCCTACGTCTGCTCGTTCCTGTTCGACACCGATCTGCACTTTGCCAACATGATCGACGGCCGGGTGGTGCTCAACAAGGATGTCAACGAATTCGATCTGTTCACCCAGGTGCTCGCCAAGGCGAGCTGTGGATCGTGCAAGGTCAGCAGCTCGTGCATGGGCGGTTGCCCCGCCGAGGAACTGGTCATGGGCTCGGCCTCGTGCGCGGTCGAACCGGACATCGTGCCGAACCACTAGGGCGCAGCCCGACACGATCGACGAGGAGTCAACTCATGGGCCGCTACCAGGCATATATCGACCTACACCTCATCCTGCGGGACGAGCACGGCCGCGTGCTGCTCGGCGAGCGTCAAAACACCGGCTGGGCGGATGGGCAGCTTGGCCTGCCCTCCGGACACCTTGAAGACGGCGAGTCCGCTCGCGCGGGCGCGGTGCGGGAGGCCGAAGAGGAGGTCGGTGTTCTCATCAAAGCTGACGAAATGCCGCTGGTACACCTTATGCACCACTACACCAACTCTGGCCGCGTCGCTCTGTTTTTTGAGGCCCGCTCCTGGTCGGGCGAGATCACTAACACCGAGCCGGACAAGTGCGTGGGCTGGCACTTCCACGACCCGACCGATCTGCCCGCCAACGTGTTGCCGTATGTGGCAGAGGCACTGCACCACGTGGCCAGCGGGCAACGGTATTCGGAGCGGGGCTGGTAGCGGTGAGCCCAGCGACGGGAATAGATCTGGCGTGCTTTGGCTACCTCGCCTACGCCCAAGTCTTCCGCATCACCGCCTACCCGGCCGCCAACAGCGGAGCCCAGGTCACCCAGATCATCCCGTCGCTGGCCGGAGATGCGCCTATCGCTGCGCTCACCGCACGGCAACTCGGAACCCACGTCAGCCTCGTGAGCAACCCGGTCAGCCTCGACCCCGCCGGCCTGGCCGTGCTGCACACTCTCGACGCGATCGGCGTGGCTCACCAAGCCGTTCCGGTCGCGATGTCCGGGCCGGGCACCCCGCAGTTAACCATCGTGACTGACGAGGCAGGCACTCGAACCTGGTTCGCCTGGCTCGGCACCGCCATCGATTATCTCGACGACACCGACCCGACACCACTGACCACCGCACGCCTCGCCTACATCGACTGCTATCGCATCATCGACCTTGCGGCAGCCGCCGCGATCACCTCCAGCCGGGCACCACTGCTGCTCAACCTCGGCGGCGACCCACTGTCCGACGTCGTGGCATCGGCCGCCCGAAATCGTCATGTGGCATTCGTGCAGACCAACCTCGACGAGTCCCAGGCCGACCAAGCCGAAAGCCTCGCCGCCGATCTCCACGAGCGGATCGCCGCCGACGCCGTCGTCATTACGCTCGGCAAGCTTGGGGCGCTCGCCCGCACCGCGACCGGCGCCGCTGCGGCCAGCGCGCCGAGGAGGTCCATTCGGCACACCCACGGGGCTGGAGCCGCGTTCTCCGGCGGACTCGCCCACGCCCACCTCTCCGGAGCCGGACTCTCCGAAGCACTGAGCGTCGCTTGCGCCGTCGCCACCGCATACTGCGCTGCCGCATAGGCAAAATCTCCCAGCAACGCAGTCACACCAGCCTCATCAAGGAGCATCTGCCGTGACCACTGCCGTCCCGAGCGCCTACGCCGAGATGTTCAGCCCGCTCTCCGCGCTGAACTGGAACGACGTTTCCTCGGTCAATGCTGCCGCAACGAAGCTGCTCGACCAACTCGCGGGCGACCGGGCGATCCTAGCGGACCTCGTGGAGCGGGTCCCGGATGACGCCCACATCGCCAGTCTGTGCGAGCACTACGACATTCTCGACAAGCTCGTTCTCCACGATGATCCGACCGGATGGCGGCTGCGCCTGCACGTCTTCCTCGATGGATATTTCGATCGGCCACACAACCACCGCTGGACTTACGCCAGCCGCATCCTGACCGGTTCCTACACGCACACCCTTTACGGCACCGACCACGACTTCACCGACCAAGTGGATGTGTCCGCGCTGGCCCCTTGCATGGTCCGCATCGAGGAACCTGGCGACACCTACACTCTGCACCACAGCATGATCCACTCGGTGACCGCGCACGGCGAAGCCGTTACCCTGATCGTGCGCGGTCCTGCGATGAAGGACCGCTTCGTCGTCACCGACCGCACCAGCGGCCAAGCGTGGTGGCAGTACGGATCGGCCAGCGAGACGCCGGAGGCTGCAGCGGCCAAGCGCATGACTGCCACTCAGCTTCGCGGCCGTATTGCCGCGCTACGCACGTCCGGCGTCTTCGCGGCACCGTAAAACCACACTGAGTGGACCCAGGTCACCCGGCCCTTGGCCAGCACCTCAGTGGCCGGGCTCGAAAGATCCCAGACGACGACCGTACGGCCGTCGGCGCAGTTCGCATTCTGCTGCGTCAAGTCCTGATCTTCGATCTCGAAACTATCGACACCTGTGAGAAGACGAGGTGGTCATGATCCTCACGCCAGCCCAACCCATGTGGAAATCTCGATGCTAGGCGTCGGCGCGTTCGTCGGGGCGGCGCTGCTCGGCTTCTGCGCGGGGCTGTGGTCGTTCCGAGTGAAGTCCAGATGGTGCCCCAGCTGCGGATGCGCCACCTGGCCGATGGAACGAGGCGCCGACGGCGTGGAAAGGCCATGCGGCGACGGATGACCCGGTGAACAACCGGCTGCTCCGGACCCCGGAACCGAGCCCAGGAGATGTGCTGCTGATCGGGCGGGAGGCGAGCGTCCAGTTCGCGGACGACCGCGGCATCCGACTCCGGGTGATCGCGGTGGATCGGAAATGGACGTACGACGGCTGGATCTGGCTCACCGGCTACGTGCGCCACGAGGCGCTATTCGATCGAGTGGAGGTGGGAGACCTGCACCGATGCCCTGTCGTGGCGGGGTGTCGAAGCTGAGGGCAGTCTACTCCTTGGGAGCGCGGGGAGTGGGCGGGAAGCG
>Ga0207773_100223_pt1 | contig 38556 bp, 32 predicted proteins | sample TtaePargueraPR_2_FD_187281 | JGI IMG/M metagenome (GOLD analysis project Ga0207773, IMG submission 187281) | Aerobic enrichment media microbial communities from Bioluminiscent Bay, La Parguera, Puerto Rico - Tt and M1 (3) (SPAdes) | ecosystem: Environmental > Aquatic > Marine > Unclassified ...
TCGACCGGTTTTGACATGCCGAGCGCGTCCGCGAGCGGTTGCGTTCGCGGGGCCGGATCCTACACTATCTTGTAGCCTTTCCTGGAGTCGTGACATAGCCCATGGCCGCCCTGCCAGCCGGTGAAATTCGTGACGTGAAGCTCTCCGATGCCCTGTCGGAGCGCTACCTGTCCTACGCCCTCTCGACCATCATGGCGCGGTCGCTGCCCGACGTGCGCGACGGCCTGAAGCCGGTCCACCGGCGCCTGCTGTTCGCGATGCGCCAGCTGCGCCTCGATCCCAACACCGGCTTCAAGAAGTCGGCCCGCGTGGTCGGCGATGTCATCGGTAAGTTTCACCCGCACGGCGACCAGGCGATCTACGACGCCCTTGTCCGCCTTGCGCAGGACTTCTCGCTACGCTTTCCGCTGATCGATGGGCAGGGGAACTTCGGCAACATCGACGGCGATAATGCTGCGGCCATGCGCTACACCGAGGCGCGCCTGACGGAGATCGCCGCGGCCCTGTTGGACGGCCTCGACGAGAACGCGGTCGACTTCCGCCCGACCTATGACGGTGAAGCCGAGGAGCCGGTCGTGCTGCCGGGCGGCTTTCCGAATCTCCTGGCCAACGGTGCACAGGGCATCGCCGTCGGGATGGCAACGTCGATTCCGCCGCACAATGTCGGTGAGATCTGCGATGCCCTCCTGCATGTGATCAAGACTCCCAACGCGACCATCGACAAGCTGGTCGACTTCATGCCGGGGCCGGACTTTCCGACCGGCGGCGTGCTGGTCGAGGGCCGCGAGGCGATCGTCGAGGCTTACAAGACAGGGCGCGGATCGTTCCGGCTGCGCGCACGCTGGGAGGTCGAGAAGATCAAAGGGGGCGGCTATCAGGTCGTCGTCACGGAGATTCCTTTCCAGGTTCAGAAGTCGCGGCTGATCGAGAAGATTGCCGAGCTGCTGCTGGCCAAGAAGCTGACGATGCTGGCGGATATCCACGACGAGTCGACGGAGGACGTCCGCCTGGTCCTCGAGCCGAAGAGCCGCAACGTGGACCCCGAGGTCCTCATGGAATCCCTCTTCCGGCAAACTGACCTCGAGGTGCGCGTCGGCCTCAACATGAACGTGCTGGACGCCGACAACACGCCGCGGGTGATGAACCTGCGCGAGGTCCTGCGCGCGTTCCTCGACCACCGGCACGAGGTGCTGCAGCGGCAGACGCAGCACCGGCTGGATAAGATCGCCCACCGCCTGGAAGTGCTGGAAGGCTATCTGGTCGCCTACCTCAACCTCGACGAGGTGATCCGCATCATCCGCGAGGAGGACGATCCCAAGGCCAAGATGATGAGGCGCTGGAAGCTCAGCGACGTCCAGGCCGAGGCCATCCTCAACATGCGGCTGCGCGCTCTGCGCAAGCTGGAGGAGATGACCATCCGCGAGGAGCATTCCGCTCTCACCAAGGAGCAGAAGGACCTCAGGGGGCTGATGAAGGACGAGCGCCGGCGCTGGGCGGCGATCGGCGAGCAGGTCAAGGACATCAAGACCCGCTTCGGCCAGAAGACGCCTTTGGGCAAGCGGCGCACCGAGATCGGCGATGTCCCCTCCGACGTGGTGATCCCGCTTGAGGCCGTGGTCGAGCGCGAGCCGGTGACGGTCCTCTGCTCGGCAAAGGGCTGGATCCGCACCCTGAAGGGGCACCAAGAAGACGTCTCCGACGCCAAGTACAAGGAGGGCGACCGGGAGCGCTTCGTCGTGCTGGCGCAGACGACGGACAAGCTCCTGGTGTTCGCCACCAACGGCCGCTTCTACACGCTGGGCGTGGACAAGCTGCCGGGCGGCCGCGGCTTCGGTGAGCCCCTGCGTCTCATGATGGGGCTACCGAACGACCAAGACATCGTGGCCGTCTTCGTCCATCAGAGTGGGCGAAAGCTGCTCGTGGCTTCCTCGGAAGGTCGCGGCTTCGTGGTTCCCGAGGACGAGGTGGTGGCGCAGACGAAGAACGGCAAGCAGGTGTTGAACGTCGGCGAGGGGGTCGAGGCAGCCGTCTGCCGACCAGTAGAGGGCGATACCGTGGCCGTCATCGGCGATAACCGCAAGCTGCTGCTGTTCCCGCTGGCGGAGGTTCCGGAGATGGCCAAGGGAAGGGGGGTCATCCTGCAAAAATTCAAGGACGGCGGCCTCTCGGACGCCAAGACCTTTACCCGGAAGGAAGGCCTCAGCTGGGCTGCCGGCGCCGGGCGGGTGCGGACCGAGACGGACCTGAGGCCCTGGATCGGCAAGCGGGCGCAGGCCGGTCGTTTGCCCCCCAATGGTTTCCCACGATCCAACAAATTCGGCTGATTCGCTGCATTTCTTCGTTGTCGCCGGCTCCGCTGCGGCCTATAAGCCCCCCAACGAACGAACCACAAACGCGTGAACAGGTGTTCTGGGAAGCGGCCGCAGGCCGGGGGTCCCCGACGGTCAGATGGTACGGGCCAAACGGCTGAGGCATGCCGTAGTGACGCGGCATGATCGCCCCTGCCGGCGAGGCCGCGGAGACCGCGCTCTGATTCGAGGTTCGAAGCTGTCGTGAATGGTCTTGTCGCCTTTGTGAACCTCGTCGATCGGCTCAACGAGCGGATCGGCCGGGGGATCGCCTGGCTCACGCTGCTGATGGTGCTGATCACCTTCGCCGTGGCGATCCTGCGCTACGTCTATGCGATCGGCTGGGTGTGGCTGCAGGAATCGTACGTGTGGCTCCATGGCATCGTGTTCATGGTCGGCGCCGGCTACACCCTGCTACACAACGGCCACGTCCGTGTCGATATCTTCTATCGGCCGAACAGCGCGCGCTACAAGGCCGTCATTGATCTCTTCGGCTCGCTGCTGCTGCTGCTGCCGCTGGTGGTCGTCGTCGTCTTCGTCAGCTACGGCTACGTCCTCGATTCCTGGCTTCGTCTTGAGCAGTCGCGCGAGGCCGGGGGACTGCCGGCGCTCTTCCTGCTGAAGTCGGTCATCATGGTGTTCTGCCTGCTGATCGGTCTGCAGGGACTGTCGCTTGCGGCAAGAAGCTTCCTCGTGCTCGCGGGGCATCCGGAATTCCAGCCGGAAGAAGAAGAAACGGGACCGATTTAGCGACATGGATCCGGCACTGCTTGGGGAGCTGCTCTCCCTCGTCATGTTCGCCACGGCCTGCGTCGTGCTGCTGCTGGGCTTCCCCGTCGCCTTCACCCTGGGCGGCGTGGCCCTCGCGTTTGCTTTCCTCGGCCTCGGGCTGGGCATCTTCGATCTCCGCCTGCTGGGCGGCCTCGCGAACCGCTACTTCGGCGTGATGAACAACGAGCTGCTGGTGGCCGTCCCGCTGTTCGTGTTCATGGGCGTGATGCTCGAACGCTCGCGTATCGCCGAGCAGCTTCTGGAGACGATGGGGCTGCTATTCGGCAAACTGCGGGGCGGCCTCGGCATCTCGGTGATCCTCGTCGGCATGCTGTTGGCGGCATCGACCGGCATCGTCGGCGCCACCGTCGTCACCATGGGCCTGCTGTCGCTGCCGTCCATGCTGAAGGCCGGCTACGATCCGCGGGTCGCCTGCGGCACCATCTGCGCCTCCGGCACACTCGGACAGATCATTCCGCCGTCCATCGTGCTGGTGCTGCTGGGCGACATCCTGCAGGGCGCCAACACCGAGGCGCAGCTGGCGCTTGGTAACTTCGCGCCCGACCCGGTCTCGGTCATCGACCTCTTCGCCGGCTCGTTCCTGCCCGGCATGATCCTGGTGCTGCTCTACATCCTGTGGATCCTGTTCATGGGCTGGCTCAGGCCCAGCGCCTGTCCGCCGGTCGAGCGGGCGGAAGGCGACACGGGATCGCTGGTTCCCCGCGTCCTCCACGCCCTGGTGCCGCCCGGCGCCCTGGTTCTGCTGGTTCTGGGGTCGATCCTTCTCGGACTGGCGACGCCGACGGAGGCGGCTTCCATCGGCTGCATCGGTGCCCTGCTGCTGGCCGGCCGCTCCGTTGCCGAGGGGAAGGGACAGGCCTGGCCGGTCTACGTCGCCGCCATCTGCCTGGTGGCGCTCGTGCCCCTGGTAACCGGCTTCGATCTGCGCATGCAGCGCAACGAAGTGCCTGTCCGCGATGCGGTCGCGGCGATCGTCGCCGGCCTCTGCCTGCTGGCCCTGGCGTTCGGCGTCGCGGTGTCGCTGGCGAGGGTCCATCGCAGCGGCATTCTCAGCGACGTCATGCAGTCGACCGTAAAGATCTCGGCCATGGTCTTCGTCATCCTGCTCGGCGCCTCCGTTTTCTCGCTGGTGTTCCGCGGCCTCGGCGGCGACGAGATCGTCGAGGACGTGCTGAAGTCGATGCCCGGCGGCGCCTTCGGCGCCATGCTGGTGGTGATGGCCCTGATGTTCTTCATGGGCTTCTTCCTCGACTTCATCGAGATCGTCTTCGTAGTGGTTCCGATCGTTGGGCCGGTGCTGCTCACCATGGGCCTCGATCCGATCTGGCTGGGGGTGATGATCGCCATCAACCTGCAGACCTCCTTCCTGACGCCGCCCTTCGGCTTCGCGCTTTTCTATCTGCGCGGCGTGGCGCCGCCCTCGGTCACCACCATGGACATCTATCGCGGGATCGTCCCCTTCGTGCTGATTCAGCTTTTGGGCCTGATCCTGGTGGCCGCCTTTCCGCAGGCGGCAACCTACCTGCCGGAAGTCCTGTTCAAATAGCGCCGATCCGCACGCGCGGACAGCGGGAGAGTATCTCAACGAAAGAGGCCGGTGGGGTTTCCCCGCCGGCCTCTTTTTTTGTGTCCGCGTGACGGGACGCGCGGCCCGTCAGCTTATTCGATCCATTTGAACGGCAGGCCGCGGGCGTTGTAGAACGCCTGCTCCGACACCTTCGCATAGGCGATGGCCTGCTTGCGGAAGGCGACGATGGAATCCATCACCTCGCGGCTCAGCGCGTCGGCGGCAGCCATGTCGCCCATAACCTGGCCGGAGAGCGTGCCGAGGGCGTTGAGCACCTCGTCGGGGAACTTCTTCAGGATCACGCCGTGCTCGCTGACGAGGGTGTTCAGGGCGCCGTTGTTCTTGGCGACGAACTCGCTCATCACGAAGGTGTTGACGTAGCCGTTGGCGGCCGCCACCACGGCCTTCAGGTCGTCGGACAGCTGTTCCCAGGCATTCAGGTTGATGAAATTGTCCAGCAGCGTCGCCGGCTCGTGCCAGCCGGGGTAGTAGTAGAACTTGGCGCTCTTGTAGAGGCCGAAGGCGAGGTCGTTGTAGGGGCCGACCCACTCGGTCGCATCAATGGCGCCTGATTGGAGCGCCGGCGGGATTTCGCCGCCGGGCAGGTTGACGACGTTGCCGCCGGCCGCCTTCACCACGGCGCCCCCGAGGCCGGGGATGCGCATCTTGAGGCCCTTGTAGTCCTCCAGGGAGTTGATCTCCTTGTTGAACCATCCGCCGGCCTGGACGCCGGTGTTGCCCGAGACGAAGAACTTGCAGCCGAGGTTCTTGTAGATCTTGTCAGCGAGCTCCTGCCCGCCGCCGAACTGCATCCAGGCGTTCTGCTCCTGGGCATTGAGGCCGAACGGCATCGAGGCGAGGAACTGCGTCGCCGGCAGCTTGCCGACCCAGTAGTAGGGCGCGCCATGGCCCATCTCGAGGGTCCCGTTCGAGACCGCGTCCATGGTTTCGAAAGCGGGCACGATCTCGCCGCCGCCGAAAACCTCCACCGTCAGCTTGCCGCCGGAGGCCGCGCCGATGAACTCAGCAAGCTTGTTGGCGCCGGTGCCGAGGCCGGGAAAATTCTTCGGCCAGGTCGTTTGCATGCGCCACTTCAGCAGCCCCTGCGAAATCGCAGGAGCCGGAAAGCTGGAGGCGGCGACCGCGCCGGCAGCGGCGGCCGTGGCCGCACCCCCCATGAATTGACGACGTTTCATTGCTCTCCTCCCCGAATGGCCGATCGGATCGTTGTTGACCGATGGGCGGCTCCGCTCTCAGCGGGCTTTTGAGCCGCCCCCTGCCTGCGACTGTGCCGCGAGAATAGGCGGCGGTGTGGACCCATGCAACTGAGGCGATCATTGGTGGCAAGAGCCATCAGCCGCGCGGGAGTTCGCGCCAGCCATCGGGACCGAGGCCCTCGAGCGGATGGAAGCGCGTCTTGTATGCCATCTTGCGGCTGTGATCGACCCAGTAGCCGAGGTAGACGTGCGGCAGGGCGGCCTTTGCAGCCGCGTCGATCAGCGCAAGCACGACATAGGTGCCGAGCGAGCGGCGAGATTCCCCAGGCTCGAAGAAACTGTAGACGGCCGACGGGCCGTCGCTCAGCCAGTCGAGCAGACAGACGGCGAGCAGAGTGCCGCTGCCGTCGCGATATTCCGCCAGCCGCGTGTCAATATCGCTCGATTCAACCATATCGCGATATTCCTGCTCGGTCATTCCCGCCATTTCACCGTCGCCATGGCGCGAGGCGATATAGCGACGGAAGAGGGCGAACTGCTCGTCGGTTGCCTTCGCCGGGACGAAACGGGCGGTCAGGTCGGCATTGGCGCGGAGAATGCGACGCAGGGACCGGCCGGGGGTAAACCCGGCAACGACCACGCGCACGGGGGTGCAGGCGTCGCAGCGGCCGCAGGCAGGGCGATAGGCGAAGCGGTGGCTGCGCCGGAAACCGGCTGCCGTGAGGGTCTCGTATATCTGCTGGGCGCCGGTGCCGCTGATGTCGGTCAGCAGCTTCCGCTCGGTGCGCCCGGCCAGATAGGGACAGGGATTGGGCTCCAGAACGAAGTAGTTCTGCAGGGGCCCGAAGGCCTGGGGCTCCGTCGCAACGAGCCGGTCTGTGGCGCGCTCTGGCCTCATCGCCCTAATCTGCGCGGCCACGCCGCGCGCGTCCAGTCCCCTCTCGCGCAGGGGGTGAGCCCCGGTGGCGGCATCGCCGCTCGAGGTCGTCAGACCGCCTGTTCGACCACGTCCTCGGCAGGGGCCAGGTGGCCGAAGTATGCGGTCCCCAGCTCGGCGTGGATGTTGATCAGCTTCAACTGGATCCAGTCGATGAACTCGTGCAGCCCCTTCGCGATCACCTGTTCGATCCGGATATCGTCGAGCACGGTGCGGAGCTCGTCGAGTTCCTCAAGCGCGCCGGCGCCGCCGATCAGGCGGTAGCTGGAGCGCAGCTGGGAAAGCCGGTTCGAGATGTCGTGCACGCAGGCGCGCACCGATCGCGGGAAGCGGCTATTGAAGAGGAGGAAGCCGGCCACGTCGGCCGAGGTCATGCCGCTGGGATGGACGCGGCGGAAGGCGTGGTAGCCGGCGGCCGAGCGCAGCACGGCGTTCCAGTGGCTGACGTCGAGGGGCGACCCGACAGTGGCGGTGGTCGGCAGCAGCAGATGATACTTCACGTCCAGTAGACGCGTCGTCTGGTCGGCGCGCTCGAGGCTGCGCCCGATCTGGTAGAAGAACCAGCCTTCGTCGCGATAGAAGGTCCCTTCCGTGATGCCGGTGTGCGTCTGGCAGGCCTCCTTGACCTGATTGCAGAAGCGCGCGAGACGGGGCTCGCTCAGATCTTCGCGCGCTATCGACTTCAGGGTGTTGGAGAAGATGTTGAGCTGGATCCACATCTCGGTGGAGATCAGCGGCCGCAGCGTGCGCGCGTTACCGCGCGCCTGATTGACGGCGGAGATGATCGAGGTGACGTTGCGCTGATCCAGCGTATAGAAGTAGATGACGGCCTCGGCGGTGGCTTCCTCGTGCTCTGCCAGGAAGCGCTCCTCGTCGCGGTTGATCTGCAGGATGGACTGCCAGTTCTGCCAGCCGCGGCTGTCCCGGCTGAACGTCTCGTTCACGTCGAGGATGCGTGCGAGGTTCTCCGCACGCTCCACGTAGCGTGCCATCCAGTAGATCGCTTCGGCATAGCGGGAGAGAAGCCTACTCAAGTTGCCCTCTGCTCAAGCACTCGCTATTCAAGGACCCAGGTGTCCTTGGAGCCTCCGCCCTGGGAGGAGTTGACGATGATGGACCCTTTGATCAGCGCGACCCGCGAAAGGCCGCCGGGCAGGACCCAGGTCGATTTGCCGGTGACGGCAAAGGGGCGCAGGTCGACGTGGCGGGCCTGGATGCCCTCCTCGGTCACCGTCGGGCAAACCGACAGGTTCACCATCGGCTGCGCGATATAGTTTGCCGGGTCGGCCAGCAGGTCGGCGCGGCACTTCTCCAGCTCGCGCGCGCTCGCCCGTGGTCCGATAGTGATACCGTAGCCGCCGGCTTCGCCGACCGGCTTCACGACCAGCTTGTCCAGGTTGTCGAGGCAGTACTTCAGACCCTCCGGCTCGCGGCAGATATGTGTCTCGACGTTCGGAAGGATCGCTTCCTCGTCCAGGTAGTACTGGATGACGCGCGGCATGTACGCGTAGACCGCCTTGTCGTCGGCGACGCCGGTACCGACCGCATTGGCCAGCGAAACGTTTCCCTTCGCGTAGGCGCGCATCAGCCCCGCTGCGCCGAGCACGCTCGCGGGATTGAACGCCTCGGGGTCGAGGAACTCGTCGTTGACCCGGCGATAGATCACGTGCACCGGGTCGATGCCGTTGATGGTCTTCATGTAGACCTTGTCGTTCTCCACGACGAGGTCGCTGCCTTCAACGAGCGGCACGCCCATCTCGCGCGCTAGGAAGATGTGCTCGAAATAGGCCGAGTTGTAGGTGCCCGGCGACAGCAGGACGACCTGCGGATCGCTGACACCCTGCGGCGCGGTCTCGACCAAAGCCTCGTGCAGCTTCTGTCCATAGTTCGAGACCGGACGGATGCCAATGTTGCTCAGCAGGTCCGGAAAACTGCGCTGCATCAGGTGACGATTCTCGACGACGTAGGATACGCCTGAAGGGCAGCGGGCATTATCCTCCAGTACCACGAACTGACCGTCATCGCCGCGCACGAGATCGGTGCCGTTGATGTGCACGTAGGTCCCGAAGGGGACGTCGACGCCTTCCATCTGCGGGCAGTAGTTCTTGTTGCCGAGCACCAGCTCGGCCGGGATGATCCCGTCTTTCAGAATCTTGCGGTCGTGGTAGATGTCCTTGAGGAACAGATTGAGGGCCGTCACGCGCTGGGTGACGCCCCGCTCGATGGTCGCCCAGGTCTCGGCCGAGATCACCCGCGGGATCACGTCGAACGGGAGGATGCGATCGATCACGTCCTTTTGGGTATAGACCGTGAAAGTGATGCCGAAGCTGTAGAGCTCCAGTTCCGCGTCGCGGGCCCGGCCGCGCAGGACGTCCAGGTCGAGCCCGTTCAGCCGGTCGCGGATCGCCTGGGTGTGGCCGGCGGAATCGCCATTGCCGCCCAGCATCTCGCAATAGAAGCCGCTCGGGTCATAGGCCGACAGCGGGCCGGCGACGGCTTGGCCCATGGTTGTCAAAGGAGAAAGCTCCCTGTTTTCAACGCCCCGGCCGTGAACTTCTCATTCTTGGCGCCGGGAAATCCCTGTTCGCTTTGATTATTGCAGGGATTTGAGGCCGCTGGCCAGCCTTCTATGGCGCTCCCCGCAGGCCGCGTTCGCATGCGAACTTAAGCGGCGGGGCGCTGACCGCGGCGGACCATCAGGGTGCTGGCCAGGATGTCGTGCAGGGCGCGACCACGCTCGTTCAGCAGCACGACGACGAGGACCAGCCAGGCGGTCAGGCTGACCGTCACGTAGAACAGCAGCACCGCCAGGACGGCTTGCAGCGGGTCGACGGGGCCGCCGCGCCAGTCGCGCAGTTCCAGATCGAACAGGCCCATGCCGGGAGTAGCCCCGCGGGCGGCGAGAAAGTAGCTGTGATAGGCCAGCGGCCAGAGCGCCATCACGATCACACCGACGGGTGTGAGCAGGCCGAAGGAAAGCAGGCCGAGGATGGAAAGGGCAAAGCCGAGGGCAAGGCCGAGCACGGCGATGACGAAGACGTCTACCAGGTAGGCGAGGGTGCGGCGGACGGTCACGCCGCCGTAGAGTCGGGGCGTCGCCGCAGGGCTGGGCGGCTCGCCCTGCCACAGGCGTCCGGGCTCGGAGATCGGCATGCGTGCAGCCTAGGCGGAGGCCGGCGGCCGGCGCAAGACCCCCGGCTCGTCAGTTGTCCGACTTGTACTGCGGCGCCGAAGAGTCGGTGGCCTGCCGCAGCAGCACGACGGAGATGCGCCGGTTGCGGGGCGAGTTCGGCTCTTCGGGTACGAAATGCTCCTGGTCGGCGCGGCCGACCACCGAGGCGATGCGCTGTGCCGGCAGGCCGGCGGCGAGCAACGCGCGGCGGGTCGCATTCGCGCGGTCCGTCGACAGTTCCCAGTTGGAGTAGTCGGTCTTGCCGGAATAGGGCTTCGAGTCCGTGTGACCCTTGATGGCGATCGGGTTCTCGAGCTTCTTGACCGCCTCGGCGACGAGCGCGAGCAGCCGCTGGGTGTGCGGCAGCATGTCGGCCGAGCCGGAGGGGAACATGGAGCGGCCCTCCTGGTCGATGATCTGGATGCGCAGCCCTTCCGGCGTCTGGTCGATGACCAAATTCTTGGCGAAGTCGCTGAGGTCGGGCACGGATTCCAGCGCCTGGCGCAGATCGGCCTCGGCCTGTGCGAAGCGTTCCTCCTCGAGCTCGCGCGCCAGCCGATCGACCTCGCCGCGATCGACCGCATCGCCGGAAGCTTCGTCCTGCTGCGCGAGCCGCTGGCTGTCCTTGGTTCCGTCGTCTGGCGACTCAGTCTGAGATTCGGAGTCCTCCTTCGAGCCGGGCAGGGCCACGGTGATGCCGATCGGCGAGGTGTCATTCTGCATGGCACCCTCGGAGATCATGCTGCGGCCCCCCATGACACCGCCAGCGCCGCTCGGGTTCTCGGAGACGCTGTCCGGCGTGAAGGTGGTGACCGGCGAGAAGTATTCGGCGATGCCCTTCTTCTGCTCCTCCGTGGTCGCGTTCAGCAGCCACAGCAGCAGGAAGAAGGCCATCATGGCGGTCACGAAGTCCGCATAGGCAACTTTCCAGGCGCCGCCATGGTGGCCGCCGCCGGAGACCTTCTTGACCTTCTTGATGATGACGACTGTCGCGTCGTCGTCGTTTGCCGCCATGGTGGCGCCTTCGCCTCAGCCCGGCGGCGGCAGGGCGCCGACGGCATCTTCGACCTCGTAGAAGGTCGGCCTGTCGTGCGAGTGCAGGGCCTTGCGGGCGAATTCCACCGAGACCGCCGGCGGCGAGCCGTGCATGTGGGCCAGCAGCGCCGCCTTGATGCAGTGGAGATACTTGATTTCCAGGTTGTAGACCGACTGGGCCTTGGCTGCGATGGGACCGAGGAAGCCGTAGGACACCCAGACGCCGAGGAAGGTGCCGACCAGCGCGCCGCCGATCAGCTTGCCGAGGATCTCCGGCGGCTCGGTAATCGAGCCCATGGTCTTGATGACGCCGAGCACCGCCGCGACGATGCCGAGGGCCGGCATGCCGTCGGCCATGGTCTGCAGGGCGTGGGCGACCTCAGAGTGCTCGTGGTGGACGACCTCGATCTCCTCGTCCATCAGGGTCTCCATCTCGTGCGGATCGTCCGAGCCGAGGGTCATCATGCGCAGGTAGTCGCAGAGGAAGGTGATGGCCGTCTCGTTGGACAGCACGCCCGGGAACTGCTGGAAGAGGGCGGAATCCTGGGGATTCTCAATGTGCTTCTCGAGGCCGAGGTTGCCCTTGGTCTTCGCGACCTTCAGAATCTGGTACAGCAGGCTGATGAGCTCGATGTAGTTGTCTTTCTTGTACTTGGAGCCCTTGAGGGTCTTGCCGATGGCGCCGCCGGCGGCCTTGACGACCGAGCCGGTATTGCCGATGACGAAGGCGCCGATCGCGGCGCCGACGATGATCACGGCTTCGAAGGGCTGCCAGAGCACGCCGAGCTTGCCGCCCATGGCCGCATAGCCGCCGAGCGTACAGCCCAAGACGATGAGAATACCGACAATCAGCCCCATGGAGCCCCAACCTGCAAGAGATCAGCCGCAACGCGTGCCGCCCCCGGAGAGACGGCATTTGAAGGTGGCCGATTTACGTTAAGAAGTGGTTTAGTTGGGGTCGCCAAGAGGCGGAAACGCTTGGATTGTAGTGGCTTGAGCCGCCTTGCTGCGATTAAGATCCGGCCGGCCGGTGCCGGCGGCGCCGACCAGCCGGAGACTTCGAGGTTCGATGACGTTTGATTCCCTGACTTTCCGCCGCGCGCTGGGCTGTTTCGCGACCGGCGTCACCGTGGTGACCGCTCGCGATGCCGCCGGACGGAACCGCGGCATCACGATCAATTCCTTCTCCTCGGTTTCGCTCGATCCGCCCCTCATCCTGTTCTGCCTGGACAAGGAGACACCCAGCTTCGCCAGCTACTGCGAGGCCGAACGCTTCGCCGTGAACGTCCTGCGCGCCGAGCAGCATGCCCTGTCGATCCGGTTCGCCACGGCCGCGGCCGACAAGTGGAACGGGGTGGAATACGACCTCTGGCCGGGCGACCTGCCGGTCCTGCGGGGCTGCCTGGCGACCCTCGCCTGCCGCCAGGAGCAGGTCTACGACGGCGGCGACCACCTGATCGTGGTCGGCCGCGTGGAACGGCTGGCGACCGCCGGTGCCGGCGATCCGCTGATCTACTTCAGGAGCGACTACCGCTCGGTCGGGCCCTGGGTGCCGGAGGACTAGACGTCTCAGGCGAGGGCGCTGGCGAGGTCGGCGATGAGATCGTCCTCGCCCTCGATGCCCACGGAGAGCCTCACCAGCCCGTCGCTGATGCCGAGAGCCGCACGGTTCTCCGGCGGGATCGATGCATGGGTCATGATCGCCGGGTGCTCGATCAGGCTCTCGACGCCGCCCAGGCTTTCCGCCAGCGCGAAGATCTCCACCCGCTCCAGGAAGCGCCGCGCCTCGTCGAGCCCTCCCTTGAGGAAGGCGGTGATCATGCCGCCGGGGGCATCCATCTGCTGCTCCGCGAGGCGGAACTGCGGGTGGCTGGGCAGCCCGGGATAGATGACCCGCTCCACCTTGGGGTGGCGCTCGAGGTACTCGGCGACCGCCATGGCGTTGCTGCAGTGGCGCTCCATGCGCAGCGCGAGCGTCTTCAGCCCGCGCAGGGCGAGGAAACTGTCGAAGGGCCCCTGGATCGCGCCCACCGCGTTCTGCAGGAAGCTCAGCTGGTCCGCCAGGGCGGGATTCTCGCCCACCACCAGCACGCCGCCCACCATGTCGGAGTGGCCGTTGAGGTACTTGGTGGCGGAGTGCATCACCACGTCGAAGCCGAGCTCGAGAGGGCGCTGCACCCAGGGAGTCGCGAAGGTGTTGTCGCAGGCGGCGACGATGCCGCGCTTGCGGGCGATCGCGGCCACGGCCTCCAGGTCGACCAGCTTCAGCAGCGGGTTGGTCGGGGTCTCGACCCAGATGAGTCGGGTCTCCGGGCGGATCGCCGCTTCCAGGCGGTCGACGCTCGCCAGGTCGACGTAGGTGAAGTCTAGCCCGGCCGAGCGGCGGCGCACCCGTTCGAACAGCCGGTAGGAGCCGCCATAGAGGTCGTCCATGGCTATGACGTGGCTGCCGCTGTCCAGGCAGTCGAGCAGCGTGGCGATGGCGGCGAGCCCGGAGGCGAAGGCGTAGCCGCGCTCGCCGCTCTCCAGGTCGGCGATGCAGCGCTCGTAGGCCATGCGCGTCGGGTTCTGCGAGCGGCTGTACTCGTATCCCTTGTGGACGCCCGGACTCTCCTGGACGTAGGTCGAGGTCGCGTAGATCGGCTGCATGATGGCGCCGGTCGACGGGTCGGGCGCCTGGCCGGCATGGATGACGCGGGTGGAGAAGGCCGGCCGGTTGCGGGTCCGTGGCGAGTCAGGCATGGCGTTTAACGCATCCTTCGGCGCAGGTGGTTGAGCAGGTCGATGCGGGTGATCAGGCCGAGGAAGGTCTTGTCCTCGAACACGATGGCGACGTGGTCCTTTGCAAAGATCGGCAGCAGCGCCTCGATCGGCTGGTCCGGCGCGATCGTTTCCAGGCGGCTCGTCATGGCGCTGGCAATACTGTCCTTGAAGCGGCTGTCGTCGTGGAACACCTTCAGCAGGATGTCGCTCTCGTCGATGATGCCGACGACGCGGCCGCTCTTGTCGACCACCGGCAGCTGCGAGATGTCGTAGAGCTTCATGCGTCCGTAGGCCATCAGCAGGCTGTCTTCGCTGCCGACGGTGACCGTGCCGTGCTCCTCGTGGCGGCGGCTGATGAGGTCGCGCAGGTCGCCCTTCTGCTCGCGCTCGATGAAGCCCTGGTCGATCATCCAGTAGTCGTTGAACATCTTCGACAGGTATTTGTTGCCGCTGTCGCATACCAGGGTGACGACGCGCTTCGGTTTCGTCTGCTCGCGGCAATAGCGCAGCGCGGCGGCCAGCAGCGTGCCGGAGGACGAGCCGGCGAGAATGCCCTCCTTCTGCAGCAGCTCGCGCGCGGTGAGCATCGATTCCCTGTCGCTGATCTCGTAGGCCTTGCGGACGCGCGAGAGGTCGGCGACCTCCGGCAGAAAGTCCTCGCCGATACCCTCGACCATCCAGCTGCCGACGTCCTTGCGCAGGCGGCCCGTCTCGACGTACTCCGCGAGGATCGAGCCCTTGGGGTCGGCCAGCACCATCTCCGTCTTGTCGGACACCTTGGCGAAGAAACGGGCGAGGCCGGTGATCGTGCCTCCCGAGCCGACGCCGCAGACCATGGCGTCGACGTCGTGCGCCATCTGCTCCCAGATCTCGGGCCCGGTGGTGGTCTCGTGCGCCAGCGGGTTGGCCGGATTGCCGAACTGGTTGATGAAGACCGCGCCGGTCTCGCCCGCGATGCGCAGCGCCATGTCCTGGTAGTACTCGGGATGCCCCTTGCCGACGTCGGAGCGGGTCAGCAGCACCTCGGCGCCCAGCGCGCGGAGGTGAAAGATCTTCTCCTGCGCCATCTTGTCCGGCACCACCAGGGTGAGCCGGTACCCCTTTTGCGCAGCGACCAGGGCGAGGCCGAGGCCGGTGTTGCCGGCGGTGGCCTCGATGAGGCTGCCGCCGGGCTTCAGGCGGCCGTCGCGCTCGGCGGCCTCGATCATCGACTTGCCGATGCGGTCCTTGATCGAGCCGCCGGGGTTCTCGCTCTCCAGCTTGAGGAAAAGGCGGCAGGGACCGGTGTCGAGGCGGGTGGCCTCGACCATCGGTGTGTTGCCGATGCGGTCGAGGACATTTTGGAAGACGGCGCCGGTCGGGACTTCGAGGGTCGGGGCCATGGGACCTCCTCAGTGATTTCGCGGCGGCTGCATGGCTATCCCGTAAGGGATGCGGCCGGCCGGTGCAACATGTGGATAAGTCCCGAGACAGCCGCCGGTTGCGTGGCGCTGCGCGCTTTCCGGGGCGGCGTCAGGCGCCGTAGGCGGAGTGGGCCGAGAGCGCGCGGGTGGGAAAGCCGCTCCGCTCCAGGCTGGCGATGATCTCCTTCACGTGCTCGGCGTTGCGGGTCTCCAGCACCACGTCGACGTCGGCCCGCTTGGCGGGCACGTCGTAGAACAGGCGCTGGTGGTACACCTCGATGATGTTGGCGCTGCTGCGCCCGATGACGTCGGCGATCTTGGCGAGCACGCCCGGCTGGTCGACGATCGCGATGCGCAGGCGCACCATGCGGCCGTCGCGCACCAGGCCGCGCGCCAGCACGCCGGAGAGCAGCCGCACGTCGATGTTGCCGCCGCAGATCACCGTCGCGACCTTGCGGCCGGCGAAGCGCTCCGGCTCGTTGAGGATCGCCGCCACGCCGGCGGCGCCGGCGCCCTCGGCGACGATCTTCTGCTCCTCGACCAGACGGCATACGGCGGTCTCAATGGTGCTTTCCGGCACGACGGCGATGTCCTCGACGAGCCGTGCGATGATCTCCCGCGTCAGCTTGCCGGGGTTCTTCACGGCGATGCCGTCGGCCAGGCTGCTGCCGCCCGGCAGCTCGCCGCGGCCCCTCAAGGCGTTTGCCATCGAGGGGTAGAGTTCGGTCTCGACGCCGATCATGCGGACATCCGGCCTGGCGTCCTTGATGGCAAGGGAGATGCCGGAGATGAGGCCGCCGCCGCCGATCGGCACCACCACGGTGTCGACCTCCGGCAGGTCCTCCAGGATCTCCAGACCGATCGTGCCCTGGCCGGCGATGACGTCGGGATCGTCGTAGGGATGCACGAAGGTGAGGTGCTCCTCCGCGGCGATCTGGCGCGCCGCCTGCGCCGAGGCATCAAGGGTGTCGCCGGTCAGCACCACCCGGGCGCCGAAGGAGCGGGTGCGCTCCACCTTGGAGAAGGGCGCGAACTCCGGCATGACGATGGTGGCGGGGATGCCGAGGCGGCGCGCATGGTAGGCGACGCCCTGGGCATGGTTGCCGGCCGACATGGCGATGACGCCGCGCCGTGCCTCGTCGGGCGCCAGGTTGGTCAGGCGCACGCAGGCGCCGCGGTCCTTGAAGGACCCCGTTCGCTGCAGGTTCTCCAGCTTCAGGTAGAGGTCGCAGCCCAGCACCTCCGACATGCGGGCGGCCGGCACCAGCGGCGTGCGGATCACCTGGCCCTGCAGGCAGCCGGCGGCCGCGCGGATGTCGTCGATCGTGGTCGTCAAGGCGTTCCCCCGATACCATGGCGCCGGCGGCGCCGGCAGTGGCGTTGCCCGGTCATTTTTGTGTCGGCAGCAGGCTAAGCTGTTCTGCCAACGCCCAGGATTCGGGAGCCAGCGACACCGTCTGGCCGTCGCGCCAGCGCAGGGTCATGTTGCCGTAGAGGCGCGAGAGCGGATTGCCGGACTGCCCGGTGGCGATCATGAAGCGCGAGCGGTCGAGGTCGCTCAGATCATAGACGCCCCGGAAGCCCGCGCCGTGAACGTCCTCGAACAGCGTGTCGTCGCCGCCACCCAGGCGTGCCGCCGCGCGGTTCACGGTGTCGTTGCCGCCGTCGGCCTCGATCCCGTAGGTGAAGACCTCGCGCAGCACCGGCAGGCGGCTCAGCAGCGGGTGGTCGAAGCGGGCGAAGTGGGCGGCGCCCCAGCGCCATTGCGACATGTCGTCGCCGAAGCGGTCGCTGAGGTAGTCGAGCGCCATCTCCAGCGCCCGCGCGATCTGGATGTCGCAGGTCTCGCTTTCGGCGGTAGCGACGTCGTCGCACCAGCTGCTGCCGTTGGCGATCAGCCGCTCGATGGTGTAGGCGCCGCCGTCCAGGAACTCGAGGTAGTTGGGCCCCAGCTCGTCGGCGAGGATGGTGCGCCCCAGGGCCCAGAGCCAGGCCTGCAGGATCAGTGGTTCCGGCGCGTTGCGATGCATCTGGCGGTCCCATGCGCGCAGGCGCGACACCGCCTCGCGGGCGCGCACCTCGACGGGCGTGTTGGCGAGCAGCTTCGCCAGGATGCGGTCCGCCGCGTTGGCCATGATGTCCTGCTGCAGGATCACGGAATCCGTCACCCCGTGATTGCCGGCGCTGTCGCCGAGCACCGCCTCGATGCGCTCGGCGCGGTAGGGCGGGGGCCAGTCGACGGCGATGAGGTGCGCGAAGTTGTCCGGCACGATTTTGTTGTTGGCGTTGATGATGAGGTCGTTGCGCGGGTTGGTCGACGACGGCAGCTCCTCGAAGGGGACGAAGCCGATCCAGTCGAACTCGCCGCTCCAGCCCGGCACCGGGTGCTGGCCGTTGCCCGAGCGGCGCACCGGCACGCGCGCCGGCGCCAGGAAGCCGATGTTGCCGGCGACGTCGGCGAAGACTACGTTCTGCTGCGGCGAGTGGAATTGCCGCAGGGCCTCGCGGAAGGCGGCGGCGCTGTCCGCGTGGTTCATGCGGTAGAGCGCGTCCGGGGTGCCGTCGTCGGAACGCAGGGCCGGCCAGGAGAGTGCCAGCACGGCGCCGGTGTCGCTCGAGCCTTCGGGAATGACGTCGCTCATCACCGGCCCGTGGCGCGTCTCGCGGACGATGAGGCGCACGGGCTCGCCGCCGCTGATGCGGATGAACTCGTCGCGCACCTTGAAGGGCTCGGTGCCCTCCGGCGTTTCGTAGGCGTTGGGGTCGTTGCCGGCAACCCTCTCGATGAAAAAGTCCTGGGTGTCGCTGTGGGTGGTCGTCAGGCCCCAGGCGACGTTCTGGTTGTGGCCGAGCAGCAGGAAGGGCACGCCGGGTGCCGTGGCGCCGACCAGCGTCGTATCGGGGGTTTCCATGCGGGCAAGATACCAGATGCCCGGCGCGTCCAGCGGCAGGTGCGGGTCGTTGGCGAGGATCGGACCGCCGGTGGCGGTGCGCTCGCCGCCGAGGGCCCAGACGTTGGACGCTCCCGTCGGCTGCAGGGACGGCGGCAGCAGGTTGGCGAGCTGCGTGGCGACCGACTGGTCGATGAGCCGGCTCGCCTCCGCCACGGTGACGGGCGCGTCCTGCGGATAGGCGGGCCACAGCTCGGCGATCTGCGGCGGCGAGAAGCGCCCGGCCAGGCGCGCCCGGCTCAGCTCGTCGCGCCAGTTCTCCGACAGCCGCAGCGCCATGACCCTGCCCCACAGCAGGGAGTCCGCCGGGCTCCACGGCTCCGGCTCGTAGCGCAGGATCTGGAACTCGAGGGGCAGGGGGCCCGACCGCTGCGCAAGGAAGGCGTTGACCCCTTCAGCGTAAGCGGTCAGCGCCGCCTTCGTCTCGTCGGCGAGGCGCGGCAGGTTCTCCTCGGCGAGCTGGCGAAAGCCGAGGGTGCGGAAGAAGCGGTCGAGGCTGACGGTAGACTGGCCCATCACCTCGGACAGCCGTCCGGAGGCGGTCCGCCGCATGAAATCCATCTGCCACAGGCGGTCCTGGGCGTGCACGAAGCCCAGCGCGCGGTAGAGGTCCAGCTCGTTGGCGGCCTGAATGCGGACAAGCCCGTCGCCGTTGCGCCGCACCGTCACCGGCGCCTCCAGGCTCGCGATGCGGACCTCTCCCTCGGTCGCCGGCAGCGACTGGCGCAGCCACAGATAGCCGCCGCCGAGAACGACGGCAGCGATGACCAGCAGACCGCCGAGGACGATCAATACGACGCGCCGAATCGCTCTCATGCCTTCTTATACCGCCTTTGCCCTGTCCTGCACCTGTGGCCTTTTGGCCGGGCCACGGTGGCCGGGGCTACAGAATGACCGCCAAACCCTTGATAGATCATTTCCTTCCGGACGATTTCTGTGGCCCGCCGGACCTTCCTTGAGCTGGATCATTGCCTCTGCCGACGCTCGCCGGTTATCGGCTAAGATGAACCAGCAGTCGACGGAATCTCGCCTGGCGGCCGGAGGCGCCTCTTGAAAGACCTGACGAAGTGGTGGCCGGTGCTGCTCATCGGCGTGCTGCTCATCGCCTTCCTCTTCGCGTCGCGCGACCTCGCCCCGCCGCCGGCGGGGCCGGTCCCGACGGCCTACAGCGAGTTCAAGCAGCTGCTGCGCGACGGTCGCGTCAGCGAGGTGCGGCTGGCGGAGCGCCAGGCGGTCGCGACCTTGAAGCCGGAGGGCGGCACGGCCGCCCAGCACATCGAGGTGAACCTGCCGAGCCTCACCGACAGCGAGCTGATGCCGCTGATCGAGTCGAGCGGCGCGGTTCTGACGGTGCAGGCCCCCGCGGCCGACGGCAGCGGCTGGCTGCTCAGCCTGCTGCCGTGGATCGTCTTCCTCGGCATCTATCTGTGGTTCTGGAACCGCATGCAGAGCAATATCGCCGGCCGCTTCGGCGGCCGCGAGCCGTCGGACTTTCTTGCCGGGTCCTCGGGCCGCGAGGAGAAGCGCCAGCGCCGCATCACCTTCGCCGACGTGGCGGGGCAGGAGAATGCCAAGCGGGAGGTGGCGGAACTGGTCGATTTCCTGCGCGATCCGGAGCGCTACCGCCGGCTCGGCGCCGAGGCGCCGCGCGGCGTGCTGCTGATGGGACCGCCGGGCACCGGCAAGACCCTGCTGGCACGGGCGCTGGCCGGCGAGGCTGACGTGAACTTCTTCCACACCTCGGCCTCGGAGTTCATCGAGATGTTCGTCGGTGTCGGCGCCTCGCGCGTGCGCAAGATGTTCGAGGAGGCCAAGAAGCGCGCGCCAGCCATCATCTTCATCGACGAGCTCGACGCCGTCGGCCGCGTCCGCGGCACCGGCCTCGGCGGCGGCAACGACGAGCGCGAGCAAACCCTGAACCAGATCCTCTCGGAGATGGACGGTTTCAGCGGCCACGAGGCGGTGATCGTGCTGGCGGCGACCAATCGGCCGGACGTGCTCGACCCCGCCCTGCTGCGGCCGGGCCGCTTCGACCGCCACGTCACCCTGGAGCTGCCCGACCGCGAGGCGCGGCTGGCGATCCTCAAGGTCCATACGGCGAAGATGCCGCTCGCGCCCGACGTCGATCTCGACACCCTCGCCGGCGCCACGCCCGGCTTTTCGGGTGCCGACCTGAAGAACCTGGTCAACGAGGCCGCCATGGCGGCGGCGCGCGCCGACAAGCGAGCCATCGACATGCGCGACTTCGAGGAGATGCGCGACAAGGTGATGCTGGGCACGGTGCGCAGCCTTGCGATCCGGCCCGACGAGAAGCACCGCCTGGCGGTGCACGAGGCCGGGCACACGGTGGTCGCGCATTTCCTGCCGACGGCCGACCCGGTCTACAAGGTCACCATCATCCCGCGCGGCCGCGCCCTCGGCGGCACTCACATGCTGCCGGAGGACGAGCGTCATACCCTCCCGGAAGACTACCTGAAGGACCGTCTGGCGGTGATGCTGGGCGGCCGCACGGCCGAGAAGGTGCTGCTCGGCAACGTCAGCTCGGGCGCCGACGACGACATCAAGAACGCCACCCAGATGGCGCGCGCGATGGTCGCGCGCTGGGGCATGGCGGAGGAGATCGGCCCCGTCGATCTGCGCCAGAGCGAGGACCACCCTTTCCTCGGCCGCGAGATCGCCCAGCCCCGCCGCTTCAGCGAGACCACCGCGCACGATGTCGATGCCGCGGTGTCGCGCCTGCTGCGCGAGGCGGAGGCGCGGGCGCAGGAGATCCTCGAAGCCCAGGCGGCCGGCGTCAGGCGCCTGGTGCAGCGCCTGGAGGAAAGGGAAACGCTGAGCGCGGAGGAGGTGAAGGCCTGCCTTGCCGGCGCCGCGGCGCGCGGCTCGGCAGCCTGACGCGTCAGGCCGCCGAGCTGAAGCTGTCCTTGAAGCGGTCGCGCAGCAGGTTCTTCTGCACCTTGCCCATGGTGTTGCGCGGCAGCTCGTCCACGAAGAACACCTTCTTCGGCACCTTGAAGTTGGCGAGCTCGGCCTTGGCGGTCGTCTGGATCGCCTCGGCGCTGATCTCGGTGCCGCCGCCGGCGCGCTTCACCACCGCGACCACCGCCTCGCCGAAGTCCGGGTGCGGCACGCCGATGACGGCGGATTCCTGCACGCCGTCCATGCCGTCGATGAGCAGTTCGATCTCCTTGGGATAGACGTTGAAGCCGCCGGAGATGATGAGGTCCTTTGCGCGGCCGACGATGTGGATGTAGCCGCGGGTGTCGATCATCGCCACGTCGCCGGTGATGAAGAATCCGTCCTTGCGGAACTCGGCCGCCGTCTTCTCCGGCTGGCGCCAGTAGCCGCGGAAGACGTTCGGGCCCTTCACCTCGAGTACGCCGACCTCGCCCTGCGGCAGCGCACGGCCGTCCTCGTCGGCGATGCGGATCTCGACGCCGGGCAGGGGGAAGCCGACGGTGCCGGCGATGCGCTCGCCGTTCAGCGGATTCGAGGTGTTCATCGTCGTCTCGGTCATGCCGTAGCGCTCGAGGATGCGGTGGCCGGTGCGCGCCTCGAACTCCTTGAAGGTGTCGGCCAGCAGCGGCGCCGAGCCGGAGACGAAGAGCCGAATGTGGGCGCAGGCCTCGCGGGTCAGCCGCGGGCTCGCCAGCAGGCGTGTGTAGAAGGTCGGAACGCCCATCATGGCGGTGGCGCGCGGCATCAGGTCGAGCACTGTGTCGGCGTCGAAGCGGTTGACGAACAGCATGCGGCTGCCGCTCAGCAGCACGCAGTGGGTGGCGACGAACAGCCCATGGGTATGGAAGATCGGCAGTGCGTGGATCAGCACATCCTCGGCCGTGAAGCCCCAGGTGTCGCGCAGGGTGAGGGTGTTGGAGCCGAGGTTGCCGTGGCTCAGCATCGCTCCCTTGGAGCGCCCCGTGGTGCCGCTGGTGTAGAGGATCGCGGCGAGATCGTCGTCGCCGCGCGTCACGATGCCGGTGTCGGGATCGAGACCGCGGCTGCGCTCCAGGAGGCTGCCGTCGCCGGCCTCGCCGAGGGTGAGCAGCGTGCCGACGCCGGCCTTGCCGGCGGCCGGCCGCAGGATGGTCTCGTTGTCCGGCGTGCAGACCAGCACGCGCGGCTCGGCGTCTTCGAGGAAGTAGCTGACTTCGCCGCCCTTGTAGGCGGTGTTGAGCGGCAGGTAGACGCCGCCGGCGCGCAGCACCGCGAGATAGAGCAGCAGCGCCTCGGGTGACTTCTCGATCTGCGCCGCGACGCGGTCGCCCGGCTGCACGCCGCAGTCGGTGAGCAGACGGGCGATCCGCCCGGAGCCGGCCTCGAGTTCGGCATAGCTCATGCGCCGGCCTTCCGGCGTCTCGAGCACCGGCTGGCTGCGGTCGGCGGGGAAGTGCTGTTGCAGTAAAGCGTAGAGGTTGGTCATGGCGTCGGTCCGCTTCTGCCCCGTGCGGCCGCCTCAGGCGGTCATCGCGTGGACGTAGGATTCCGGCAGGGCGGAGATGAGGTCGGTGAAGACGTCGCCCTGGATCGTCACGTGGTGCGACATGGCGGCGGCGGCCGCTTCCGGATCGCCGCCGATGATGGCCTCCACCACCGCGCCGTGCTCTTTCCAGGACTTCAGGGTGCGGCCCGGATGCTGCAGCTGGAAGCGGCGGTAGGGATTGAGCCGGTTGCGCATGCCGCGAGTGGTTTCCTCGAGATAGCTGTTGTGCGATCCCGCGTAGACCACCTCGTGGAAGCGCCGGTTGGCATCGTAGTAGGCGTGGGCCTCGCCCTGCTCGGCGAGGGCGCGACAATCTTCGTGCACCTGCGCGAGGCGACGGCGCTCGTCGGCGGTCATGCGCCGGGCGGCGAGGCGCGCGCAGAAGGACTCAAGCTCGGCCATGACCTCGAACATGTGCAGCAGCTGGGTCACGGTGAAGCTGGCGACCACGGCGCCTTGGCGCGGCCTCAGCTCGACGAGGTCGATCGCTGCCAGCTCCCTTAGGGCCTCACGCACCGGCGTACGGGAGACGCCGAAATGCTGCGCCAGCTTGCTTTCGTCGAGGCGCGAGCCGGGCGCCCGCTGCCCGGAAAGGATCTCTTCCTCCAGGCGGTCGCGCAGATCCTGCGCCAGCGGTGCGGGCTTGGCTTTCATGGGCGAAGTATAGGCGCATGCAAAAGATCGTCGCAAGCATGCACTTGGAGAATTCTTGTATGCAATGCTGGACAGGCCCCGCGGGTGGGGGTTAGTGTCTCTGCAGAACAAGCATTCGGCGCCCGTCTGGGCCGTGCCACACAAGAAAGCACAACCGGGAGGAACCACAGATGTCAAAGATGCGTGCCCTTATCTCATCGACCGCCATGGTCGTCACCCTGGCTCTGGCCGGCACGGCCGCGGCCGAGACCGTCACGCTCAAGGCCTCGCACCAGTTTCCGGGCGGCAAGGGCGACGCCCGCGACGAGATGGTGCAGATCATCGCCCGCGAGGTCGCGGCGGCCAACGTCGGCCTGGAGATCCAGGTCTATCCGGGTGCCTCGCTGTTCAAGCCGAACGAGCAGTGGAACGCCATGGTGCGGGGGCAGCTCGACATGTCGGCCTTCCCGCTGGACTACGCCAGCGGCCGCCACCCGCAGTTCAGCGCCACCCTCATGCCCGGCCTGGTGAAGAACCACGACCATGCGATCCGGCTGAACGACTCGCCGTTCATGGCGGACATCAAGAAGATCATCGACGAGGCCGGCGTCATGGTGCTGGCCGACGCCTGGCTCGCCGGCGGCTTCGCCTCCAAGCAGAACTGCATTCTCGGTCCTGACTCCATCAAGGGCCAGGTGACCCGCGCGGCCGGGCCGGCCTTCGAGCAGATGCTGGTGGGCGCCGGCGCCTCGATTTCCTCCATGCCGTCGTCGGAGGTCTACACGGGCCTGCAGACCGGCGTTCTCGACGCCGCCAACACCAGCTCCGGCAGCTTCGTGTCGTTCCGTCTCTACGAGCAGGTGAAGTGCCTGACCGAGCCGGGCGATCACGCCCTCTGGTTCATGTACGAGCCAATCCTCATCTCGAAGCAGAGCTGGGAAAAGCTCAACGAGGATCAGCAGAAGGCGCTGATGGCGGCCGCCGAGAAGTCCGAGGAGTACATGGTCGAGCAGGCCAAACTGCTCGACGCCAAGGCCGTCGACGTCTTCAAGAAGGCCGGCGTCGAGGTCGTGAAGATGTCCGCCGAGGATGCCGCCGCGTGGCGCGCCATCGCGCAGGAGACCTCCTACAAGATCTTCGCCGAGGAGGTTCCCGGCGGCAAGGAGCTGATCGAGAAGGCTCTCGCCGTCGAATAGGCTGACGGTACAGCGGGGGCGCCGGCGGAACCGCTGCCGGCGCCCCTTCCGCCTTTGTTCATTTTTCCCGGTCCGCGCGCCGGGGACGCGTTCGCTCGAGGCCGCCTTGGAACTCTTCATCAGCTCCGTGCGCCGGTTGTCCCAGTTCTGCGGCATCCTTTCCGCGCTGACGCTCGCTGCCGGTGTGCTGGTCGTCTGCCAGATGGTGGTGATGCGCTACCTGCTGGACCAGTCGACGGTCTGGCAGACCGAATTCACCGTCTACAGCATCGTCGGCGCGACCCTCATCGGCAGCCCCTACGTGCTGCTGCGGCGCGGCCACGTGAACGTGGACCTGCTGCCGCTCTATCTGCCCCACCGGGCCCGCCTGCTGCTGGCCTTCGTCGCTTCCTTCCTGGCCCTCGCGTTCTGCCTCGCGCTGACCTATAGCGGCGCCGAGCTGTGGCTGGACGCCTGGCACGGCAACTGGAAGACCAGCTCGGTCTGGCAGTTGCCGCTGTGGATCGCCTACGCCCCGATCCCCCTCGGCATCGGGCTGCTCTGCCTGCAGTACCTGGCGGACATCCTCTGCCTTGCCACGGGCCGCGAGATGCCCTTCGGCCTGCAGCCGGGAGAGCGGCCATGAGCCCGCTCGAACTCGGTGGCCTCATTGCCGTCGTCACCATCATCGTTCTGGCCAGCGGCATTCCCATTGCCTTCGGCCTCGGGCTGGTGGCCCTCGGGTTCCTGATCGCCGTCGACGGCTGGGACAGCCTCAGCATCGTCGCCGACACCTTCTTCGGCGGCCTGGCCGACTTCACCCTGGTGTCGATCCCGATGTTCGTGTTGATGGGCGCCGCGGTGGCCTCGTCGCCGGCCGGCAAGGATCTCTACGAGGCGCTCGAGCGCTGGCTCTATCGCGTGCCCGGCGGCCTCATCATCTCCAACCTCGGTGCCTGCTCGATCTTCGCCGCGTTGTCCGGCTCCTCGCCGGCCACCTGCGCGGCCATCGGCAAGATGGGCATCCCGGAGATGCGCCAGCGGGGCTATCCCGATGGCATCGCTGCCGGTGCCATCGCCGCCGGCGGAACCCTGGGCATCCTCATCCCGCCGTCGGTCACCATGATCGTCTACGGCATCTCCACGGAGACCTCGATCGGTCGGCTCTTCCTGGCCGGGCTGGTGCCGGGCTTACTGCTGACGGCACTCTTCATGGCCTGGGCGCTTTATGCCGCCTGGCGCGGCGGCTATCGCTTCAATCTCACCGATGCCGGCTACAGCCTGCGCCAGAAGCTCGCGATCCTGCCGCGCGTGCTGCCCTTCCTCATCATCATCGCGGGCGTGCTCTACGTGCTCTATGGCGGCATCGCCACGCCGTCGGAGGCCGCCGGCGTCGGTGCCCTGTTCTGCATTGTCGTGGTCGTCGTCATCTACGGCCTGATCGTGCGGACCTGGCCTCTTGTGCGGATCTGGGAGATCCTCAGCGATACGATGCGCGAGTCGGTGATGATCCTCATGATCATCGGCGCCTCGGCGCTGTTCAGCTATACACTGTCCAGTCTGTTCATCACGCAGTCGATCGCCGGCTGGATCGCCGAGCTGGAGGTGAACCGCTGGATCCTGATGGGGATGATCAATTTCTTCCTGCTGATCTGCGGCCTTTTCCTGCCGCCGGTCGCCATCATCCTCATGACCGCGCCGATCCTGCTGCCCATCGTCGAGACGGCGGGCTTCGATCCCTACTGGTTCGCGGTGATCTTCACCATCAACATGGAGATCGGCTTGATCACCCCGCCGGTCGGCCTAAATCTGTACGTCATCAACGGCATCGCCCCCGATATCTCGCTGGGAACAATCCTCAAGGGCGCCTTGCCCTTCATGCTGGCGATGGTTGTCGGTATCGTGATCCTTTGCATCTTCCCGTCGATTGCCACCTGGCTGCCGGACCTCATCATGGGGCCCGGCTTTTAAGAGAGGAACGCGATGACCGAGGTGCCGCAGGAAAACCTGGTCGAACGTACACTGTCTAACCTGGCGATGGCGTGGCGCGACATCGCACAATCAGCCGCACGCACCGTGGGCCTCGCCAAGGCGCCTGCCTCGGCGACGCCGGACTCGCTGGAGCGTCTCATGCGCGACTGCCTCGAGGCGCGCGGCGGTGAGGTATCGGCGCGCATGCGCGCGGCGGCGCTCGGGCGCATCTACCTCGAGCAGGATGCGGAAGGGCGCCGGCAGTTTCTCACCGTGCTCGCGCACCAGTTCGCGGTTTCCGGCGAGGCGGTCGACGCGGCCGTCGCCCGCTACCAGGCGGCCACCACCGACGCCGAGCGCCTGAAGGCCGAGGTGAGGCTGCGCCGCGCGCTGCAGCCGCCGCGCCTGCGCCTGCTTACCCAGTTCAACGCCCTGCCGGAGGGCGTGAAGTTCCTCGTCGACCTGCGCGCCGACCTGCTGGCGCTGCGCAGCGACGATCCCTACCTCCTGGGTCTCGACAACGACCTGCGTGAGCTGCTGCTGTCGTGGTTCGACACCGGCTTTCTGGACTTGCGCGCGATCGATTGGGATTCGCCGGCCTCGCTGCTGGAGAAGCTGGTGGCCTACGAGGCGGTGCACCAGATCACCTCGTGGCAGGACCTGCGCAACCGCCTGGATTCCGATCGCCGCTGCTACGCGCTGTTCCACCCGCGCATGCCGGAAGAGCCGCTGGCCTTCGTGGAGGTGGCGCTGGTGCAGGGCATGGCGAGTTCCATCCAGGCGCTGCTCGACGAGCAGGCGCCGCAGATGGACCCGCGCCAGGCCGACGCGGCGATCTTCTACTCCATCTCCAACACCCAGAAGGGGCTGAAGCAGATTTCCTTCGGCGACTACCTCATCAAGCGGGTGGTGCAGACCCTGTCGCCCGAGTTCCCGAAGATAAAGATCTTCGCCACCCTGTCGCCGATCCCCGGTTTCCGCCGCTGGCTGACGGCATTGCCGGAGGCGGAGCTCGCGGCTGCCTTCACGCCGGAAGACCTGGCGGAGCTGCCGGCCCTCTCCAAGGAGCGCAGCCTGAAGCAGACCGTCGAAGGCCTGCTCGCCAATCCCGGCTGGGCGGCGCAGCCCAAGCTGGCGGCTTCCCTGCAGCGCCCGCTGATGCAGCTTGCCGGGCGCTATCTCGTCAGTAAGCGCGACGACGGCCAGCCGCTCGACTCGGTGGCCCGCTTCCACCTGCGCAACGGCGCCCGCCTGGAGCGGCTCAACTGGCTGGGCGACCTGTCCGACAACGGCATGGCGCAGTCCTGCGGCCTCATGGTGAACTACCGCTACGTGGTGGACGAGATCGAATCGAACCATGAAGCTTATATGAAGGACGGCAACATCGCGCTGGGGCCGGAGATGCGCAGCCTGCTGCGCTCCTCGCGCGATGCCTCGGGCTCCCGCCTGCGGCTGCTCGGCATCGCCTGAGGCGCAGGGGCCCAGGCTGCCTCTTGCCGCCGCAGGGCCGGTTCCCTATAGAAGGGGCGGGGGGCCCAATTTCCGATCCAGGCCGGCAGGCCTGAGGGGACAGCGAGTGGCGATTGACAAGGGCCAATTCACGGACGTGACGGCGGTCGCCCAGGCGCTGCAGCCGAGCTACCCCGTCTACTGCGTCCGCCCGGACGTGCTGGCGGCCAACGCGCGGCGCTTCATCAGCCAGTTTCCCGGCACCGTGCTCTACGCGGTGAAGTGCAACCCGCACCCGCTGGTGCTGGGCGCGCTCTACAAGGGCGGCATCCGGCACTTCGACACCGCCTCGCTCGGCGAGATCGCGCAGGTCTCCGACGCCTTCGACGACGCCCATACCTACTTCATGCATCCGGTGAAGGCGCGCGCCGTCATCAAGACGGCCTACCGCGTCTACGGCGTGCGCCATTTCGTCGTCGACCATCGCGATGAGCTGCGCAAGGTGTTGGAGGAGGTCGGCGGGCCCGGCAACACCATCATCGTGCGGGTGAACACGCCGCCGGCCGACGACGCGCTCTATCACCTGGCGGCGAAGTTCGGCGCCGCGCCCGACGATGCGGTGGAACTCATGCAGGAAGCCAGCGCGCAGGGCTGCGCCGTGGGGCTCGCCTTCCACGTCGGCTCGCAGTGCCGCAGCCCCGAGGCCTACTTCGGCGCCCTGGATTTGCTCGGGCAGGTGATTATCAAGGCCGGCGTGCAGCCGGCCTGCATCGACGTCGGCGGCGGCTTCCCGGCCGCCTACGGCGACCGCCCGGTGCCCGCGCTCGATGCCTACATGGAGGCGATCCGCCGCGGCCTGAAGCAGCTGAAGCTGAGCCCGACGGTGGAGGTTTTCGCCGAGCCGGGCAGGGCGCTGGTCGCCCAGGGCTGTTCGCTGCTGACCCAGGTGCAGCTGCGCAAGGGCGACCGGCTCTACATCAACGACGGCATCTACGGCAGCCTCTCGGAGATGAACACCGTCGCCATCCGCCTGCCGGCGCGGCTCATCCGCTTGAGCGGTCCGGTGTCGGAGACCATGGGCGAGTTCGCCCTCAACGGGCCGACCTGCGATTCCCTCGACGTGCTGCCGGGCACCTTCACCCTGCCGGACGACGTGCGCGAGGGCGACTGGATCGAGATCGACCAGGTCGGAGCCTATTCGAACGCGCTCGCGACCCGCTTCAACGGCTTCTACCCCGAGACCTTCGTGCAGGTCTTCGACGCGCCCCCCGCCCTGGTGGCGGCCGCGTGAGCGGCGATGCAGGGCGTCCGCACCTCTAGTCTCGCCTGCCTGTCGAAGACCGGCTTCCACCGCGTCGCCTACCGCGAGTTCGGGCCCGAGGGAACTGCGCCGGCGCACCCGGTGCCCGTGGTCTGCATCCACGGCCTGGCACGCAACGCCCGCGACTTCGACCGCCTGGCCGGCGTGCTGGCCGCGGCCGGGCGCCGCGTCGTCTGCGTCGACATGGTCGGGCGCGGCGACAGCGGGCGGCTGCGCGACCCGCTCGACTACGTCTACCCGCAGTACGTTGCCGACACGGCGGCGTTGATCGCGCGGCTGGACTGCCGCCAGGTGGACATCGTCGGCACCTCCATGGGCGGCCTCATCGGCATGATGCTGGCCGCGCAGCCGGAGACGCCGCTGCGCCGTCTGGTGATGAACGATGTCGGGCCGTTTGTTCCCAAGGCGGCGCTGCTGCGCATCCTCGACTACGTCGGCAAGGACCCGCGCTTTGCCGACCTCGCCGAGGCAGAGGCTTATCACCGGCGCATCTACCGCGGCTTCGGCGCCCTCAGCGATACCGAGTGGCGGCACCTCACGGAGACCTCGCTGCGCCGCGACGGCGCGGACTGGCGCCTGCACTACGATCCGGGCATCGCCGTGCCGCTGCGGACGGCGGAGATCGCCGACGTCGATCTCTGGGCGCTGTGGGACCGCGTGAGCTGTCCGGTGCTGGTGCTGCGCGGCCTGGAGTCCGACCTGCTGCTGGCGCAGACCGCCGCCGACATGGTCAGCCGCGGCGCCGGCGCCCAGGTCGTCGAGGTTCCGGGCTGCGGTCACGCGCCGGCGTTGCTGGACCCGGCGCAGACCCACGCGATCCGCGACTGGCTGGCGGCGGAATGAGGCGGCCGCCGCCGGCCGTCCCGCTGGAACTCGCGGCCTTCCGACCGCGCTTTCCCTGGCTGGGCGGCGACCTGCAGACGCTGCGCAACTTCCTGCGGCGGCCGCTGCACGACCTCGCACCCTGGCCGGCCGAGCGCCTCGTGCTGCCGCTGCGCGACGGCAGCGGCGATCGCCTTGTGGCCAGTCTGCACCGGGCCCGATCGGACGGCGGCGGCGGAGAGGGGCGCGGGCTCGTAGTGCTGCTGCATGGCCTGACCGGCTGCGAGGACAGCCTCTACATCCGTGCTTCGGCCGCCTTCTGGCTGGCGCGCGGCCGCTCCGTGCTGCGCCTCAACCTGCGCGGCGCCGGCCCGTCGCGGCCGCTCTGTGGCGAGCAGTACCACGCCGGGCGCAGCGGCGACCTGCGCGATGCGCTGCTGGCGCTGGGCGAGACGTCCGGCCTCGACCTCGGCGGCGGCCTCTGGCTCGTCGGCTACTCCCTGGGCGCCAACATGCTGCTGCGCTTCCTGGCGGAGGATTCGGCGGCGCTGCCGGTGCGCGCGGCCGCCAGCGTCTCCGCGCCCATCGACCTCAAGGCGGCGCAGCGCTGCCTCATGCGCCCGCGCAACTGGGCCTACCACCGCTACCTGCTGGGCCAGATGAAGGCGGAGGCCCTGGCGACGCCGCGCGCACTCACGCCGGCCGAGCGCGCCGCCATCCTCTCCGCCGACAGCGTCTTTGCCTACGACGAGCAGGTGATCGGCCCGCGCAACGGCTTCGCCGGCGCCGACGACTACTACCGCCAGTGCTCCGGCCTGCGCTTCCTGCCGGCCATCAAGACGCCGACCCTGGTGATCCACGCCCGCGACGATCCCTGGATCCCTTCGGCGGCCTACGAGGGCTTCGACTGGACGGGTAATCCCGCGCTCACCCTGCTGATGAGCGCGCGCGGTGGCCACGTCGGCTTCCACGGCCACGGCCGCGCCGAGGCCTGGCACGATTTGGTCGCGCAAGCGTTCTTCGCCGAGTCAGATGCAGGAAGCTCCGATTAGGCAGATAATGAGATCATTGACTGTTGAGAACTGACTCTGATGGACATGGAGGGGCAATGGCAGAAGCAACCGACATGGGGGCAACACTCGATGGCCTCGTCGAGGCCTTCAATGCCCACGATATCGACCGGATCATGGGCTTTTTCGATCCCGATTGCACCCTCGACATGCCGCGCGGACCCGAACCACACGGTCGTCGCCACAGTGGCTTAGACGAGGTCCGGCGGGGCCTGCTGACGCGCTTCGAGACCACCCCTGATGTGCACTACGCCGACGCCGAGCATTTCGTGAGCGGCGATACTGGCATCTCGAAATGGCTGCTGACCGGGACCACGCAGCAAGGAGAAAAGATCCGGGTGCGCGGTTGCGACTTCTATGTGTTTCGGGACGGCAAGGTGATCCGAAAGGACTCCTATTGGAAGATTGTCGAATAGCGCTGGCGCCTGTCCTGCCAGACAAATGAAAAGGCCGGCTCCCGCTCGGGAGCCGGCCTCTTTTTTTGTGCCCGGAATCCGGCTGGCGGTCAGCGGCCGGGCTGCTTCACGACGCGCAGGTAGGGCTTGTGCTCCTTCCAGCCGCCGGGGAACATCTCCTTGGCCTGCTCGTTGTTCACGGCCGGGACGATGATAACGTCCTCGCCCTGCTTCCAGTTCACCGGCGTCGCCACCTTGTGCTTGGCAGTGAGCTGCAGGGAGTCGATGACGCGCAGCACCTCGTCGAAGTTGCGCCCGGTGCTCATCGGATAGGTGATCATCAGCTTCACCTGCTTGTCGGGGCCGATGACGTAGACGTTGCGCACCGTGGCGTTGTCCGCCGCCGTGCGGCCCTTGGCGCTGTCGCCGGCGCTGGCCGGCAGCATGCCGTAGAGCTTCGACACCTTGAGGTCCGGGTCGCCGATCATCGGGTAATTCGGGGCGGTGCCCTGGGTCTCCTCGATGTCCTTGGCCCAACGCTTGTGATCCTCGACGGAATCGACGCTGAGGCCGATGACCTTCACGTTGCGCTTGTCGAACTCCGGCTTCATGCGGGCGACGTAGCCGAGCTCGGTGGTGCACACCGGCGTGAAGTCCTTCGGATGGGAGAACAGCACCGCCCAGCTGTCGCCGATCCAGTCATGGAACTTGATCTTGCCTTCGGTGGTGTCCGCGGTGAAATCGGGCGCGGTCTGGTTCAGTTGTAACGCCATCGATCGTATCCTCCTCGCTTCCTTGTCGTTCGTCTTCGGCGCGAACGCCGTTTCAGCCTCTGCTCAGCAGCTCGGCGGCCTCGACCGCCGCGTAGGTGAGGACCGCGTCGGCACCGGCGCGCTTGAAGCCCAGCAGGGTTTCCAGCACCGCGCGGTCGTTGTCGAGCCAGCCGTTGCGCGCCGCGGCCTTCAGCATGGCGTACTCGCCGCTCACCTGGTAGGCGAGGGTCGGCACGGCGAAGCGGTCCTTCACGCGGCGGATGATGTCGAGGTAGGGCAGGCCCGGCTTCACCATCACCATATCGGCGCCCTCCTGCAGATCGAGCGCGACCTCGCGCAGCGCCTCGTCGCTGTTGGCCGGGTCCATCTGGTAGGTCTTCTTGTCGCCGACCAGCCGGCTGCCGGAGCCGACCGCCTCGCGGAACGGCCCGTAGAAGCAGCTCGCGTACTTGGCGGCATAGGCGATGATCTTCACGTCCTGCAGGCCGGCGCCGTCGAGCGTCTCGCGGATGGCGCCGACGCGCCCGTCCATCATGTCCGAGGGGGCGACCGCGTCGCAGCCGGCCTCGGCCTGCGCCAGCGCCTGCCGGCACAGCACCTCGACGGTCTCGTCGTTGAGGATGCGGCCGTCGCGCACCAGGCCGTCGTGGCCGTCGCTGTTGTAGGGGTCGAGGGCAACATCGCAGATGATGCCGACCTCGGGCAGCGCGCGCTTCACCGCGCGCACGGCGCGGCAGACCAGGTTGTCCGGATTCACCGCCTCGCGGGCATCGGGCGTCTTCAGCGCCTGGTCGGTGTAGGGGAAGAGGGCGACGGCGCCTATGCCGCGCTCGCTGGCGGCGCCGATGCCGTCGACCAGGCAGTCGAGCCCCAGGCGATCGACGCCGGGCATCGACGCAATGGGCTGCCGGCCGCTGCCGTCGTGGATGAAGACGGGCCAGATGAGGTCTTCGGTGCCCAGCCGGTTCTCGGCGACCATGCGGCGCACCCAGGCCGCGCTGCGGTTGCGCCGCGGGCGGACCTGCGGAAAGGCGCCCAGGCTGTCGGGCTGGCGGGCGGGGGCGGCCGTCTTGCGCGACTCTTCGCGCGCACCCTCGCGCGGCGCCACCAGGGGCGTCGCCGTCTTGGACCTGCGCACTGCCTCGCTCATCGTCTCTCCCGCATTACCGCTTGCCCGGCCGGGCGACAGAATGCTTCGCCGTGGCCCGGGCGCCGAGTTTAGGCGCAGCCTGAGGGCGCAACAAGGGCCTCCGCCGCACGCAGAAGGGCCGCCGTCGGTAACACCCGGGCGTACTCCCCGCTGAGCACCGCGAGGCTGAGCGCGTGGACCTCCTCGGCCGGCCAGCGCCGCCCCTTGAGGTCCACGACGTCGACGCTGACGGTGGCGTCGGCGGCCAGCCAGACGGCGAAGCCGAGGTTGGCCGCCATGCGCACCGTGGCGTCGACCGAGTTGTGCAGCAGCACGCCCGCGACGACCACCGCCTCCACGCCGCGGTCGCGCAGCGCCGCCTCCAGGCCTGTCTCGATGAAGGCGTTGTTGGTGCGCTTCTGCACCACCAGCTCGCCCGGCCCCGGCGCCAGTCCGGGCTTGAAGTCGCAGCCGGGCTGGCCGGGCCGGTAAGGCGAGTCGGCCTCGCGTGAGAGATGCTGCACATGCACCACCGGCCGCCCGCTGTCGCGCCAGGCGCGCAGCAGCTCGGCGCAGCGCGCTTCCGCCTCCGGATTGTTGCGGCGGCCCCACTTTGGGTCGTCGATCGCCTTCTGGAAATCGACAATGAGCAGGGCCGCGTTGTGCGGAATCTCGCTGGTCATCCTTCGCTTGCCGGCCGCGGCTGCCTCCGCCGCGACCGGCCGCTCCGTTACTCGGCAGCCGCCGCGCCGCGCGCTGCGGTCAGCGCCTGGTCGAGGTCGGCCAGGATGTCGTCGATGTGCTCGAGGCCGATGGAGAGGCGCACGTAGCCCTCCGTCACGCCGGTCGCCAGCTGGTCCTCCGGCGAGAGCTGCGAGTGGGTGGTCGAGGCCGGGTGGATCGCCAGGCTGCGCGCGTCGCCGATGTTGGCGACATGGTAAAAGAGCTGCAGCGCGTCGATGAAGCGCCGGCCCGCGGCGAGGCCGCCGGCAAGCTCGAACCCGACGAGGCCGCCGTAGCCCCCCGTGAGGTAGGCGTCGGCGCGCCGCCGGCTCTCGCCGTCCTGCTGCGAGGGGTAGATCACCTGGGTGACGTCGGCGTGGCCCTTCAGGTACTCGGCCACCGCCGCGGCGTTGCGGCTGTGCTCGCGGATGCGCAGGGGCAGGGTCTCGAGGCCCTGGAGGAAGAGGAAGGCATTGAACGGGCTGAGCGCGTAGCCGAGGTCGCGCTGCAGCGTGACGCGCGCCTTCAGGATGTAGGCGATGGGGCCGAGCGGCTTCACCGCTTCGGTCCACACCGCGCCATGATAACTCGGATCGGGCTGGTTCAGCATGGGGAAGCGCTTGGCGTGCTTCTCCCAGTCGAAGCTGCCGCCGTCGACGATGATGCCGCCGATCGAGGTGCCGTGGCCGCCGATGTACTTGGTGGTTGAGTAGACGACGATGTGCGCGCCGTGCTTCAGCGGCCGGCAGAGGACCGGCGCCGAGGTGTTGTCGACGATGAGCGGCACGCCCAGCTCCTCGCCGATCTTGGCGACTTCGGCGATGGGGAACACCTTCAGCTTCGGGTTCGGCAGCGTCTCGGCGTAGTAGGCGCGCGTGCGGTCGTCGGTGGCGCGGCGGAAGTTCTCCGGGTCGCTCGGGTCGACGAAGCGCACTTCGATGCCCATGGTCTTGAAGGTGTTGGCGAAGAGGTTCCAGGTGCCGCCGTAGAGGTCGGTCGCGCTGACGATGTTGTCGCCGGCGCCGGCGATGTTCTGGATCGACATCGCGGAGGCCGCCTGGCCGGAGGCGACGGCGAGCGCGGCGGCGCCGCCCTCCAGCGCGGTCACCCGCTGCTCCAGCACGTCGCAGGTCGGATTCATGATCCGCGTGTAGATGTTGCCGAGCTCCTTCAGCGCGAAGAGGTTCGCGGCGTGGCCGGTGTCGTGGAACTCGTAGGAGGTGGTCTGGTAGATCGGCACGGCGACCGCGCCGGTGTGCGGATCGCTGCGGTAGCCCGCGTGCAGCGCGAGCGTCTCGGGGTGCGTGGTGGACTTGCTCTTCTGTGCCATGGCTCGGGCCCTTCCTTCAGAGTGGCGCGTAGTCTATCCCCGAGGGGCCCCGCCAGGGACTGGCTTTTAGCTTTTGCTGACGCGGAGCAATCTGCCCCTCAAATCACCGCGGGCCCTTCCGGCGGGCCGGCCGAACGAGAAACCAAACAAAAAACCGCCACGGCATGCCGGGCGGTTTGCAACCACTCGTTTAGCCGCATTTCTAACGCGCCCGCAAGCTGAGACCAAATCGGCGCAGACGCGGATGTAAGCGCCGCGGCCGGGTGCTGTCAAGACCGTCTTCCGGAGGGGGTGCCGGCCTGGGCCGGAAAGACGCCGGGCCGGCCGATTGACAGGCGGGGGTGGCCCTCTATCATCGCCACCGCCCCTTGCACCACCAAGATCGGCCCGGCCAGAGCCTCCCGCATGAGCTTCGACCTGAACGACGAGCAGCGCGCCTTTCAGGACATGGCGCGGCAGTTTGCCAGAGAGGAGATCGCGCCCTACGCCGCGGCCTGGGACGAGGCGACCGAGTTTCCGGTCGAGACGCTGCGCAAGGCGGCGGCCCTCGGCCTCGCCGGCATTTACGTGCGCGAGGCCTCCGGCGGCAGCGGGCTTACCCGCTTCGACGCGGCGGTGATCTTCGAGGAGCTGGCGGCCGCCTGTCCCTCGACCGCGGCCTACATCTCGATCCACAACATGGTCGCCTGGATGATCGACCGCTTCGGCGGCGACGAGCAGGGTCGGCGCTTCCTGCCGCGCCTGCTGTCGATGGAGCACTTCGCCAGCTACTGCCTGACCGAGCCCGGCTCCGGCTCCGACGCCGCTTCCCTGAAGACCCGGGCCGAGCGCGATGGCGACGACTATGTCCTCAACGGCTCCAAGGCCTTCATCTCCGGCGGCGGGGCGAGCGACCTCTACCTCGTCATGTGCCGCACCGGCGGGCCCGGCGCCGAGGGCATCTCGGCGATCCTGGTGCCGAAGGACACGCCCGGCCTTTCCTTCGGCAAGAAGGAGAAGAAGCTGGGCTGGAACAGCCAGCCCACCGCCGCCGTCATCTTCGAGGATGCGCGCGTGCCGGTCGCCAACCGGCTGGGCGCCGAGGGCGCCGGCTTCCGCTTCGCCATGATGGGGCTCGACGGCGGGCGCGTGAACATCGCCGCCTGCTCGCTTGGCGGCGCGCGCGCCTGCATGGAGGCCGCGGTGGCGCACCTGAAGGAGCGCCAGCAGTTCGGCCGCCCGCTGGCCGACTTTCAGGCGCTGCAGTTCAAGCTCGCCGACATGGCGACGGAGCTCGACGCCGCGCGCCTCATGGTATGGCGTGCCGCGCAGGCGCTCGACAACGATGCGCCGGACAAGACGCAGCACTGCGCCATGGCCAAGCGTCTCGCGACCGATATCGGCTTCAAGGTCTGCAACGAGGCGCTGCAGCTCCACGGCGGCTACGGCTACATCAAGGAATATCCCATCGAGCGCTACTTCCGGGACCTGCGCGTGCACCAGATCCTGGAAGGCACCAACGAGATCATGCGCGTCATCATCGCCCGCAAGCTGCTGTCGCAGTAAGGCCCCAACGATATCAGGCGAGAGTCCATGAGCGAGACCGAAGACGTTCTCTTCGAGGCCCGGCACGGCGTCGGCTTCATCACCCTGAACCGTCCGAAGGCGCTGAACGCGCTGACGCTGCCAATGATCCGCGAGCTGGGCCCGCAGCTCGCCGCCTGGCAGGAGGACGAGCGGATCAAGGCGGTGGTCATCCGCGGCGCCGGCGAGCGCGCCTTCTGCGCCGGCGGCGACGTGCGGGCGGTGTGGCAGGCGGGCAGGGACGGCGACCGCCTGACCGAGGACTTCTTCCGCGAGGAGTATCGCCTCAACCGCCTGATCCACGTCTTCGCCAAGCCCTACGTCGCGCTGATCGAGGGCATCACCATGGGCGGCGGTGTCGGCGTCTCCGTGCATGGCAGCCACCGCGTCGCCGGCGACCGCACCATGGTCGCCATGCCGGAGGTCGGCATCGGCCTCTTTCCCGACGTCGGCGGCACGTACTTCCTGCCGCGCCTGCCGGGGCGGCTCGGGCTCTTCCTTGCGCTCACCGGCTGGCGCCTGAACGCGGCCGACGCGATCCACTGCGGCATCGCCACCGACTACGTCCCCAGTGACCGCATGGATGCGCTTGCCGAAGCCTTCACAGCGCTCGACTGGGCGAGCGACGGCGCGGAGGCGCTGGTCGACGGTGCCATCGAGCGCTTCAAGGCCGAGCCCGGTGCGTCCGAGCTGGCGACCCACGATGCCCTCATCGAGCACTGCTTCTCGGCCCGCTCGGTCGAGTCCATCCTGGCGGCGCTCGACGCCGCCGGCGACGACTGGGCCGCCAGGATTGCCGGCATGATGCGCAAGCACTCGCCGACCAGCCTGAAGGTCACCTTCGAGCAGCTCGAGCGCGGCGCGGCGCTCGATTTCGACGCCGCCATGGTCCAGGAGTATCGCCTCAGCCAGGCCTTCATGGCCGGCCGCGATTTCTACGAGGGCATCCGCGCCCTGCTGGTCGACAAGGACAACCGGCCGCAGTGGCAGCCGGCCGAGCTGGCGGCGGTGACGCCGGCGCTGGTCGAGCGCCATTTCAAGCCGCTCGGCGCGCGCGACCTCACGTTCGCCTGAGATCCGAAGGCCGTTGCCCGGCGCCCCGCGGATGCGCTAGGCCTGGACGGCAACGAGAACAAACGCAAGAGGGAGGCTGTCATGGCGCGCATCGGATTCATCGGTCTCGGCAACATGGGGCTGCCGATGGCCGGCAACCTCGTCAAGGCGGGACACGACGTCGTCGGCTTCGACGTGGTGCCGGGCGCGTGCAAGGCGGCGGAGAAGGCCGGCCTCGCGGTCGCCAGGTCGGCGGCCGGCGTGCTCGAGGGTGCGGAGTCCGTGGTGACCATGCTGCCGGCCGGCCAGCACGTGCGCGCTGTCTACCTCGGCGCCGAGGGCCTGCTCGCCGCGGCCGCCGAGGGCACCCTCTTCATCGACTGCTCGACCATCGACGTGGCGACCTCGCGCGACGTCCATGCCGCGGCGGCGGGCCACGGCCTCGCCATGCTCGACGCGCCGGTCTCCGGCGGCGTGGGCG
>Ga0207773_100224_pt1 | contig 38534 bp, 32 predicted proteins | sample TtaePargueraPR_2_FD_187281 | JGI IMG/M metagenome (GOLD analysis project Ga0207773, IMG submission 187281) | Aerobic enrichment media microbial communities from Bioluminiscent Bay, La Parguera, Puerto Rico - Tt and M1 (3) (SPAdes) | ecosystem: Environmental > Aquatic > Marine > Unclassified ...
CAACGAGTATGCGTGGCGTTGCGGCACGCTACCCGCTGTTCGACGCTGCAAGCCGCCGGCCTCTCGACCTTCAGGGGCGCATCAACCAATGTCGCAGCGCACGGCAAGGCGCACCGGCCCTCGCTTTCGAGAGCCCGCAGCTGCTGGCGCTTGGCGCCTTCGTCGCGCACCAGTCGCGCGGGATGCCAGTGGCGGCGGCTGGCGACGAGCGGCTCGCGCCCTTCATCGGGAGAGGCGCAGCACTCTATCGACAGCGCATCGGACAGATCGACCTCTCCTGCGCCGACTGTCATGACGGTCAATGGGGCGAACGGCTCAGCGGCAGCGTCATTCCGCAGGCGCATCCGACGGGCTACCCGATCTACCGCCTCGAATGGCAGAGTCTTGGAACGTTGCAGCGCCGTATCCGGAACTGCATGATTGGAGTGCGGGCGGAGCCTTTTGCCTTCGGAGCCGAGGAGCTTGTCGATCTCGAGCTGTTCTTGATGCAGAGGGCTGCAGGGCTGCCGCTCGAGACGCCGGGCGTGCGGCCGTAGCGCTCCAGCATTGCGGACGGAGTCGGCAGCCGGAGCCTGCGGCGGGTGCGGGGACGATGCGGACAGTATCTCTGGAAAGCGACCACATTGAAGGTGCCTTCGCCCGGGAGGAGGAGGCCGGCCTGCGCTTCGCTTTCCAGCTGCGGCTGGTTGCGCTGCTCGCCATTGCCGGCTGGCTCCTGTACAGCGTGCCACTGCCGCGGGTTTCCTACTACCTGGGGCTCGTCGTACTGTTCACCCTGCTGGGCGCCGTGCCGTTGCTGCTGCGCCACTACGGCCGCTGGGGCACCGGAGCGCTCGCCTTTGTGGCTGTGCTGGACGCGGGGCTTCTCGCCTACACACTGCTGGCGCCCAATCCCTTCGCCGACACGACCTGGCCGCCGCAGATGATGTTGCGTTTTCACAACTTCCTTTACTTCTTCGTTTTCCTGGCGGGCGCCGCGTTGAGTTATTCGCCGGGCCATGTGCTGTGGAGCGGCGCGGCGGCGGCCGCGATGTGGAGCATCGGCGTCTATTGGATCTGGACGCGTCCCGACACGGTCAGCGGGCCTACCACCGGCCTCACCGATCCTGATGGCTTCCTCAGCCCCTACTTCGTCAACGTCGTCACCTGGCAGAACGAGGTGGTGCTCATGCTGATCGTCGCCGCGCTTCTGGCGGCGGCGGTATGGCGGTCCCGGCGTCTGGTGCTGCGCCAGGTCGCGGCGGAACAGGCGCGGGCGAACCTCGCGCGCTACTTCTCGCCGAATCTGGTCGAGCGGCTAGCGCGCGCCGACCGGCCCTTCGACGATCCGCGCACGCAGGATGCCGCCGTGCTCTTTGTCGATATCGTCGGCTTTACCGGCCTGGCCGAGGGCATGCCACCGGAGAGAGTGATCGAGCTGCTGCGCGGCTTCCATCAGCGGATGTGCCGTGTCGTTTTCGCGCACGGCGGGACGATCGACAAGTACATCGGCGACGCCGTGTTCGCCACCTTCGGCACGCCGCAGCCGGGCGAGCGCGATGCGACCAATGCCCTCAGCTGCGCCCTCGAGATGCTGCGTGAGATGGAACGCTGGAATGCGAAGCGGGCGATCCGGGGGGCCAAGGCGCTGCAGGTGGGAATCGGGGTCCACTACGGCCCCGTCATCGCGGGCAACATCGGCGACGCGCGCCGGCTTGAGTTCACCGTCATCGGCGACGTCGTCAATGTGGCGAGCCGCCTGGAGAGGTTGACGCGGGTCCATGAGGCAGCGCTCATCGTGAGCGAGGATCTGGTTGCGGCGGTACGGCGTGAGGCACTGGACCGCATCTCGCTGCGTGACTTCGTCGGGCAGGAGACTTGCGAAGTGCGCGGCCGGCGCGCGCCGCTAACGGTCTGGCTCTATGGGGGCGCCATGGCGCGGAATTCGGCGCCGCCCTTGCAAGGCATGCAGCCTTGACCTGGGAGCGCCGGTGGCGGAGCGAAGCCCGGGCTCCTTCATAAAGGGCGGCGTCGGCCGCAGATGGAGCGCCGGGATTTCTCTCTCGTGGGCAGCCGGGTGGTGCAGAAACGTCCGGCTGCTGCTGGCTGGCATGGCCAGACAATCTGAATGGACTACTCCTCCGTTCCGATGGGCACCTCGGAGCCCTTGCGCGCGGCAGAGAGATAGGCCGCGTAAACGGTCGCGATGCAGTCTGCCGCCAGGGCGCTGTTGCTTTCCGGGGGCGTGTCGGTCGCCACGGCCCGGTAGAAGGCCTCGATCTCCTGCGGGAAGCCGGTCATGTGGTCTTCGTCGGGAGCGGTCGGTGCCCAGCCCTGCTTGGTGCCGATCTTCTCGACCACGTAGATGTTGCTGAACTGCGCGCCTTCAGGATTGTAGGTCTGCATGGCGGTATTGGGGTTTATGTTGCAAATGGCGCGGTGATTGTTGGCGCAGATCTCCAGCCAGTTGTGGATGCCGCCCATCACGATCTCGGAGGCGAAGATATCCGCCGCCGTGCCGTCCTCGAAGACCACGTGAGTGGCCGAGAAGTCCTCGACGTCGTGGTAGTCGGTGCGGAGGTGCCCCCGGTCCGCGTAGCCGTCGATGCGGGTAAGGCCATGGGTCCGCGCGCTCACGGTTGCCGGTCGGATCGGCCGACCGTTGCGAGCCAGTCCCTCGACCCGTTTCAGGTAGAGGGCGGCCGAGAGGGGATGCACCGCCTTGCCGATGAGCGCGCCACCGCCGTTGCGGCGCCAGTAGCCGTAGGCCGGCGAATGCGAGCCTGAGTGGGACTCCTCGCCGTGCATCCACAGGATCTGCGCACCCGTCTTCTCGATGATCTCGCGCTCCTTCTGCACCGCCGGCGCATAGACCCAGTTTTCCGCATAGAGGATGCGGGCGCGGCTGGCGGCCTCGGCCTCCAATATGCGTTTCACGCTGGCCAGCGCGGCGTCGCGCGCGGTTTCCATGCTCACCTGTGAAATATGGAAGTCGGCAGAGCCGTCGCCGAAGTAGCCGGTGAGCGGCTTCTCCACGATGGCGTGGACGCCGCGGGCGAGGGCGGCGACGGCGATCTCTTCGTGCGCTGCCGGGCTGGCACAGACGTGCACCACGTCGACCGCCTCGAGCAGGACCTCCAGGCTGCCGAAAACCGGCAGGCCGCGCGGCTCGGCAAAGCGCCGCGCGTTGGCCTCAGTCGGCGAATAGAGGCCCATCAGCTCGATTTCCGTGCCATAGACACGGCGAATGCCTTCATAATGAAGGTTGGCCGCAAAGCCAGACCCCACGATGCCCCCGCGCACGCGTGGCTTGCGGTTCATAACGGAATGCCCCCTGGAGTCGCTCTGGTGCTGGAGTGCCCCGCCGAGGGCGGAGCGGGTTTGCTTGCTCTGCCGACAATAACAAACTAGTTATTTAGTTAGAACCTGTTTTCCCAGAGGCGCGAATGCGGGCGAAGCGGAACCCTGATCAGACCAAAGAGCGGATCCTGCAGGCGGCATTTTCCGAGTTTGCGGCGAACGGCCTGGAAGGCGCGCGCGTGGACACCATCGCCGAACGGGCCCAGGCCAACAAGGGGATGATCTACCACTACTACGGCAACAAGGAGGGTCTCTTCCAGGCCGTGCTGGAGCGCGCCTACGAGGAGATCCGTACGCGTGAGCAGGACCTCGACATGGAAGGGCGCGACACCGAGGAGGCGGTCCGCGATCTCGTTGCCTTCACCTTTAACTACTTCTTCGAAAGGCCGGAGTTCCTCCGGCTGCTGAACAACGAGAACCTCTATCACGCCGAGCATATCCGCTCGTCGACGCGGATCGCCGAGCTGCATTCTCCCTTCGTAGAACAGCTGAAGTCAGTGCTGGCGCGCGGCGCCCGGCGGGGCACTTTCCGCACCGACGTCGACCCTGTGCAGCTTTACATAACGATTGCCGGGCTCAGCTATTTCTACTTCTCGAATGCCAGCACCCTGGGGACGATTTTCGGCCGTGACCTGCTGACTCCCGCAGCCCGCGCCGACCGGCTCGCCCATATCACCGACGTCGTGATCGACTACCTCAAGGCACCCGCCCTGGTCAGCCAGGACTAGGCCAGGCTCTCGCTACCCCCGCTCTCCCGCCGGCGCTTTCGGCCTTGACGCCGGCATTCCGCTTGTCGCACGATATAAACAACTGGTTAGTTATAAACCCAGCGGGAGGAAAGCATGAGACCAGGTCTTGGATTGGCTGCTGCCATGGCTGCAGCGGTGTTTGCCTTGCCGGCGTCGGCCGAGTGGAAGCCGGAAAGACCAATCAACATCATCGTGCCCTGGTCCGCCGGTGGGTCGACGGACCAGGTGACGCGCGTCGTGGCGCCCATTCTGGAAAAGGCCCTGGGGACCCCCGTTGTGGTCGTGAACCAGCCCGGAGCCTCGGGATCGATCGGCACCAAGGCGGCATTGGATGCGCCGCGGGACGGCTATACCTGGACAGCGAATGCCATCGCGAACAACGCCACCTATGCCGTTACGGGCCTGGTGGAGAATACGTCGATCGACGACTACCACATCTATCTGCACGTCGCGAACGTGCCGGTGGTCAGTGTCCACGCCGACACCCCGTATCAGGACTTTGGCGCCCTCCTGGAGGCGATGAAGGAGCCGGAGGCGGTGAAGGTCGGCACCGCGGGCGTGAACTCGTCCGGCGGCATGGCGCTGGCCGCCATCAAGGAAGCCGCAGACGGCGAGTTGGGCGCGCGCATGGTCAGCTATGACGGCGGCAATCCGGCCGTGCTGGCCGCCGCATCGGGGGAGGTCGACGCGACGACCCAGCTTGCCGTGGAGCAGACGGAGATGATCAAGGCGGGCAGGATCAGGGCGCTCGCAGTCCTATCGGACAAGGAACTGGTCATCGCCGGCCTCGATCCTATCCCGCCGATCACCAAGTGGCTGCCCGACATGTCGATCGCGCCGGACTACTTCGGCGTCTTCATCCCCGTCGGTGCGCCGCAGGAGGTCTACGACACGGTGGACCGGGTCTGGCAGGAGCATGTCATGAACTCCCAGGCCTTGAAGGACTACGCCGTCGAGCGCGGGGCGGACTTCAACCCGAGCTACGGCGAGGAGGCGCGCAAGCGTGCGATGCCGGTGGTGATCGCAGAGGCTTGCGCCCGCGTCACTCGCGGCGAGGCCGTGCTCGATCCTTCCGAGATCGGTATCGACTGCCCGACCAAATAGTCGCACTAGCATCGGGGCGTGGTTGTCGACCGCGCCCCGGTCGTACCACGTTTGCAGGAAAGTCGGCATGCGACTTGACTCCCCGGGCGCTGACCGTGTGACGGCGCTTGTCCTGTTTCTCCTGGGCGGGGCGGCAGCCTATGGCGGCTTCGTCATGGACCGTCTGGAGATCCGCCAAATCCACCCGGCCAGCATTCCCGGCCTGGTGCCGATGATCCTCGGCGCTATGCTGATGGTCTGCGCGGTGGCTCTGGCCTGGTCCACCAGGCGGGCGCCCACCGGTGGTGCTGGGCCGGAGCAGGTTTCGTGGCGCCGCTTCGCCGTGACTCTTTTCTGGTGTGCGCTCTATGCGCTTGCCGCCATTGGTCAGATCCCCTTCGCGCCGGCCACTGCAGTCTTCGTCGCCGGCTTCATTCTGTGGTTCCTCTGGACCGAGAACGACCGTGCGGGAAGCCCCGGCCCCCTCGTGGTGGTCGCGGTGCTGGCGTTCTCGGGCGCCACGGCCTTCGGCATCGCAGCGCTCTTTCAGTACGGCTTCCTGGTGCGGCTGCCGTGATCGACGGCTTGGTCCAGTTCGTCACCGCCATTGGCCATCTCGTGACCCCGGAGAGCCTGTTTCACGTCGCCTGGGCGACGCTTCTGGGCATCATCGTCGGCAGCCTGCCAGGCCTGACGGCGACCATGGGTGTCGCTCTTCTGACCACGCTGACGTACTCCCTGGATCGCGATGCCGCCATCCTGACCCTCATCTGCATGTACGTGGGTGCGATTTACGGAGGCTCGCGCAGTGCCATCCTGCTGAATATTCCCGGCACGCCGGCCAGCGCCGCGACGACACTGGATGGGTATCCCCTGGCGCAGCAGGGCAAAGCCGCCTATGCCATGGGCCTGGCGACGGCCGGCTCGGCGCTCGGCACGCTCGTGGGCATCATCCTGCTTGTGCTGATCGCGCCGCCGCTGGCGGAGATTGCGCTCGAATTCGGCTCGTTCGAATTCTTCTGGCTTGCCGTCTTCGGCATCGTGATCTCCGGGCAGCTTACGGGCGACGCATCGCCGCTCAAGGGCTACATCGCCGGTATCCTCGGGCTGCTCGTTGCCATGGTCGGGTCCGATGGCATCCATGCCCACGTCCGCTTCACGCTCGGCTTCGACGCGCTCAACGGCGGCCTCGGCCTGATTCCGGCGATGGTCGGCGCGTTCGGCTTTGCCGAGGTGCTGACGGTGATGTGGCGGCAGAAGGCGGCGCTGGTATCGGGGTCGCTGGGAACGGACCGCAGCATCCCGCGGCTGCTCGATCTCTGGCGCTACAAGTTTACGATCATGCGCTCGGGCATCATCGGTACGCTTGTCGGCATCATTCCCGGCGTCGGCGAGGACATCGGCGCCTGGGGATCCTACGCAGTCGCGAAGAAGACCAGCAAGGAAAGCGACCAGTTCGGTAAAGGGTCGATGGAGGGGCTGACGGCGGCGGAAACGGGCAATAGTGCGGTTGTCCCGGGCGCCCTCATCCCCGCACTGACGCTCGCAGTGCCCGGCTCGGCGCCGGCCGCTGTGCTCATAGCGGCTTTGTTCATCCACGGCGTGCGGCCGGGTCCCATGATCATGATCGAGGCGGCCGACTTCGTCTATCTGGTGGCCGCCATGCTGTTCTTTGCGACCCTCGCCATCGCGATCTACGGCCTGACACTGACGCGGCTCTTTGTTCTGGTGCTGCGAATACCGCGCGAGTGGCTGATGCCGGTCATCTTCGTCCTCTGCGTCATCGGTCCCTATGCCCTGACGCAGAGAATCTTCGAGATCTGGGTCATGTTCGCCTTCGGCGTGCTCGGATTCGTACTGCGGCAGATGAAATATCCCATGGCGCCGCTCGTCCTCGGCATCATTCTCGGCGACCTGCTCGACAAGAGCCTGCGCCGCGGGCTCACGCTGTCCAACGGAGAGCTCGAACCCTTCTTCACGCGTCCGATCTCCGCGGTCTTCGCGACGATCGTGGTGGTGAGCATCGTCGCCGGCTTGCCGCCGGTACGACGCCTCGCGGGTCGCATGCTGGGCAATGGAGCCCGGAGCACGGCAGAGCGCTAGGCAGAAAACCAAGCAGGTCCAGTAAGGAGCAAGGATATGGCGAGTCAGCGGGTCGGCATTATCATGTATGGGGTCACCGGCCGCATGGGTATGAATCAGCACCTCATCCGTTCGATCCTGGCCATCCGGGATCAGGGCGGCGTGATACTCTCGAACGGCGATCGTGCCGTGCCCGATCCAATCATTGTCGGGCGCAATGCCGACAAGGTCGGGCGGTTGGCACAGCAGCACGGGATCGCTCGCTGGACCACCGACCTTGATGCCGCGCTCGCCAATCCGGACGACACTATCTTTTTCGATGCCGCGTCGACGCAAATGCGGCCAGCGCTGCTCAAGAAGGCGATTGCGGCAGGCAAGGCGCTCTATTGCGAAAAGCCGCTCGCTGAGAGCCTCGAAGAGGCGCTGGAGATCGTGCGGCTGGTGAAGCAGGCGGGACTTCCTAACGGCATCGTGCACGACAAGGTCTCGCTGCCTGGCCTGCTGAAGCTCAAGATGCTGCGCGATAGCGGCTTCTTCGGCCGCATTCTTCTGGTGAAAGGCGATTTCGGTTACTGGGTCTTCGAGGGCGACTGGCAGGAGGCGCAGCGCCCGAGCTGGAACTATCGCAAGGCGGATGGCGGCGGCATTGTCAGCGACATGCTTTGTCACTGGCGCTATGTACTGGACAATGTTGTGGCCCCGGTAAAGTCGGTGAGCTGCCTTGCGGCGACGCACATTCCGGAGCGCTGGGACGAGAAGGGTCAGCGCTACGACGCCGATGCCGACGACGCCGCCTACGCCACGTTTGAACTGGAGGGCGGTGCCATCGCCCAGATCAACAGCTCGTGGTGCACCCGTGTGCGGCGCGACGACCTGGTAACCTTCCAGGTCGACGGCACGCTCGGCTCGGCGGTGGCGGGGCTGCACCGCTGCTTCTCGCAGTCGCGGGTGAACACACCGAGGCCGGTTTGGAATCCCGACCAGCCGCAGAAGATGAATTTCTTCGACGACTGGCAGGAGGTACCCGATAACCGGGTCTACGACAACGGCTTCAAGGTGCAGTGGGAGATGTTCATCCGCCATGTTCTTGAAGGTGCGCCTTGGAGCTACACGCTCATGGAGGGCGCCAAGGGCGTGCAGCTGGCCGAACTGGGATACCGAAGCTGGGCCGAGCGGCGTTGGCTCGACGTGCCCGCATTGGAGGTTTGAGCCATGACCAAGGTGATCCTGCCGACATCCGCCGGCGAGCTTGAAACCTATGAGCTGGGGACGCCGCGCGCCTTCGAGGGCGCGGTCAATGGCCACGCTCTGCCGCGCATCGCCTATGCCGCTGCGCACGTGGTGGCCGACCCGCTGGCCGACGTTGACCCCTGGCTCGATACCGCCATCGATTGGGACGCAACGCTCGCCTACCGGCGCCATCTCTGGAGCCTCGGCCTCGGCGTCGCCGAGGCGATGGACACGGCCCAACGTGGCATGGGCCTCGACTGGCCGACCTCTTTGGAACTCATCGAGCGCTCGGTGGCGGAGGCGGCGGACTTCGGCGACGGCGCACTGGTCGCCTGTGGCGCCGGGACCGACCATCTCGCGCCGCGGCCCGGCCTTTCCCTCGACGACGTGATTGCCGCCTACGAGGAGCAATGCGCGGCGGTCGAGAAGGCGGGCGGGCGCATCATCCTGATGGCGAGCCGCGCGCTGGCCGCCTGCGCTGGCGGGCCCGACGACTATCGCAAGGTGTACGGCCGCATCCTGCGCCAGGTCCGCGAGCCTGTGATCCTCCATTGGCTGGGCGAGATGTTCGATCCCGCCCTGGCCGGCTATTGGGGGCACGACGACCACGAAGCGGCGATGGCCGTCTGCCTGGAGGTCATCGGGGAGAACGCCGAGAAGGTAGACGGCATCAAGATCTCCCTGCTCGACGATCGCAAGGAAATCGTGATGCGTCGGCGCCTGCCGCGGGGCGTGCGGATGTATACCGGTGACGATTTCAACTACCCGGAGCTGATCGCCGGCGATGAGGAGGGTTACTCCGACGCGCTGCTCGGCATCTTCGACGCCATTGCGCCGGCGGCAAGCGCTGCGCTGCACGCGATGGCGCGGCAGGACCGCGAGTCATTCTTCGAAATCCTCGCGCCGACGGTTCCGCTGTCGCGGCATATCTTTCGGCAGCCCACGCGCTTCTATAAGACGGGCGTGGTGTTCATGGCCTACCTGAACGGACACCAACCGCACTTCGTCATGGTCGGTGGCCAGCAGAGTGCGCGCTCGATCCTGCACCTGGCCGAACTGTTCCGGCTCGCCGACCGTGCCGGCCTCTTGCGCGACCCCGACTTTGCGGCCGGGCGGATGGCAACCGTCCTGCGCGGCTGCGGCATCGGAAATTGAGATCGTGGCGGATTCCCGCAAAGCGTCGCTGAACACCGCCACCGTCAGGAAGCAGTGGAACCTCGCGCAGTGCATCGAGGGCTGCGCGCGCCATGGCTTTGCCGGCATCGCGCCTTGGCGCGACGTGCTGGCGGAGATGGGCGTGAACGACGCGGCGCGGCAGATCCGGGACGCTGGCCTGCGCGTTTCCGGCCTCTGCCGCGGCGGCATGTTCCCGGCGGGGGACGCGGCCGGTCGCGCGGCGGCATTGGATGACAATCGTCGGGCCGTGGACGAAGCCGTGGCGATCGGCGCTGAGTGCCTGGTACTCGTTGTCGGCGGGCTGCCCGAAGGGTCGAGAAATCTGGCGGACGCGCGCGCTCAGGTGTGCGACGGCATCGCTGCAACCCTTGACTACGCAAGGCAGGCATCGATGCCGCTGGCCATCGAGCCCTTGCATCCGATGTACGCCGCCGACCGCGCCTGCGTGAACACCCTCAGCCAGGCGCTCGATCTCTGCGACGCGCTGGGTCCCGGCCTGGGCGTTGCCGTGGATGTCTATCATGTCTGGTGGGATCCCGATCTGGCGGTACAGATCGCGCGCGCCGGTGCTGGACGATTGCTCGCGTTTCACCTCTGTGACTGGCTCGTGCCGACCCGCGATCTGTTGCTCGATCGCGGCATGATGGGCGACGGTGTCATCGACCTTCCGCTGATCCGCCATCACGTCGAGGCTGCAGGCTTCGGTGGCCTCTACGAGGTCGAGATATTTTCCGCAGGGAACTGGTGGACCCGCGACCCCGACGAGGTCCTGAACATCATCAAGGAGCGCATCGAAAAGTCCGCTTAGGACCGCTTCGTGCCGTTCCAGCCGAGGCTCGCTCCGATCACCCTCGAAAGGCTCGCGGTCGCCTGTTGATTGCCGGAAGCCGCGCGCAGAACCCCGCGGAAGCACCCTCCGGGCTGTCTCGTGCAGAAGTTGGGCATAGGCATGCTCCGGCGACCCGCTGTCGAGCCGCCGACTGTCGTCTAGTGGCCGCTGCCGCCCGCGTCGGAGGTCGGCCGCTGGGATAGCGCTTGTCCTGGCTGCGAGGCTCCTTGTATGGCGCCAATCTGGGCGGTCACGGGGGCGCGCAGCAGCATACGGAAGCCGAGGGCGGCGAAGAGGATCGTCATCAGGGGATTGATGATGTTAAAGAAGCAGTAGGGCACGAAGCTGATGGTGGCCACGCCGAGCGTCGCGGCCATGTAGGCGCCGCAGCTGTTCCAGGGGATCAGCGGCGAGGTGACGGTGGCGCTATCGCCGACGGCGCGCGACAGCACCACCGGAGCAAGCCCGCGGGCTTCGAATGCCTTGCGGAACATGCGACCCGGCAGGACGATCGCGATGTACTGGTCGGAGGCCAGGACGTTGGTTGAAAAGGCAGCGGCGACCAGGGTCGCGACCAGCGCCGTCAGCGATCGCGCGGCGCGAATGGCTGGCCCGATCAGCCGCTCCAGAATGCCCGCCTTCTCGACGACGCCACCGAAGGCCAGGGCGGCCAGGATCAGCCAGACGGTCCCGAGCATGCTCGCCATGCCGCCGCGGGAAAGCAGCTGATCGGCGGCCGGCAAGCCCGTTTCGGACACGAAGCCGTTGGCGAGGGCGGCCCAAACGCCCTTAAGGAGGGCCAGCCAGTCTGGCAGCCCATCGGCCTCGGCAAAGGCGATCACGGTCGCTGGTGCGGCGATCACGGCAAGCAGGCCGCCCGCGAGGGCACCGAGGAAGATCGTGATGAAGGGCGGCCAGCGCAGCAGGGCGAGAGTGAGTACGAGCACGAGGGGCAGAAAGTAGAGGGGCGACGGGTGGAAGGCTGCCTCGATGCGGGCCAGGGCCGGCGCAGGGTCGAACGCGACGCTGGTTCCGAAAGTCCAGAACAGGGCCAAGGCCAGCAACAGAGAAGGGACCGAGGTCCAAAGGGTCTCCCGGATGTGGTCGTAGAGCGCCGCGCCCGAGGCGGCGCAGGCCAGGTTCGTCGTATCGGACAACGGCGACGACTTGTCGCCGAAGTAGGCGCCGGATATCACCGCGCCTGCGGTGAGGGCGGGGTCGAGACCCATCCGCTGAGCGATGCCCATGAGCCCGATCCCGATAGTGCCCGCGACGGTCCAAGAGCTGCCGATGCTGAAGGCGATGACGGCGCAGATCAGGCAGGCGGTCATGTAGAAGTAGTCCGGGTCGAGGAGGCGCAGGCCGTAGTAGACCATGGCGACCAGTGTGCCGCTCATTGCCCAGGTGCCGATCAGCGCGCCGACGGCGAGCAGAATGAAGATCGAGGAGAGGCCAGCGGTCACGCTGGCAGTGGCCGCATCGCGCAGACTCTCGATGCTATGTCCGCGACGCCAGGCGACAAAAGTCGCAATGACTACGCAGAAAAGCAGCGCGATCTGGTTCGGACCTGCGGCCGCGCTGTCGCCGAAGAGGTGGAAGGAGAGGCCGAGCAAGCCCACAAGCGCGGCGACCGGCACCAGCGCCTCGGCCATTGACGGGGGCTCAGGCGTGCTCGGTCTGGATCCAAACATTGTGATCTCCACGGTGCCTCATGCAGACCTGATCCTCTTCAGGCGGTGGTAATGGCTCACTGCGGGAGCCGCCGCCGCGCGTTCTCGAAGTACTCGGTCAGATCTTCCTTCACGCGGCCCTGACCGACCGACTGAGCCACACCACTGAAGAAGCCGGTAACCTTGTCGGTATGAGCGCTGTTGGCGTAGAAAACGGCACTGCCCTTCTCGTGGGGCAGCGCCAGGGCGATGATCTGAAGCGACTCGTAGGTATGGCCCACGAAGTACTGGCGCTGGCTCAGCAGCACGAAGTCGTCGCCGGACTGCACCATCTGATGGGCCAGAATGAAGGCCGGCCGGCCTTCGACGTTCCGCTTGATCCAGTAAAACGTGCTGGCGATGTCCGGTGCCTGGTGCGCCGGGAACGCTGCCAGGGCAGCACTGAAAACGGGGAAGTACTCGTCGAGGAAGGGCTTCGCCTGCGCATAGACGGAGCGGAGCTCCTCGGCCGGCTTCAAGCGGCTGCCAGCTTCATAGTCGGGAATACCGTCGAGCCCTTGCGCGAGATAGGACCGATAGCGTCCGAGCAGGACTTCGTGATAGGCCGTCGAGGCCTTGTCGGCGGCGGCGCCATCTGTCGGGCTGACGCCCTTGAAGGCAGCCGTCAGAGTCGCCAGCTCGCTTTTCGACAGGTTGAAGGTGCCGTCGGCGGTGGCGCCGATCAGCCGTTCGACCTCACGCCGATCGGCCTCGTAGTATCTGGCACCGGAAAACTGCTTCAGGCCGGCTTGCCCGTCCAGCTTGCCGAAGGCCGTGATCTCCTCATCGCGCTCGATGTTGAAGCCCTGCCGGGCATTCTCCGCGAGGGCGGCCAGCGGTGCGTTGACCACCACCGCGACGGCGGCAACGAGCTGGTCATCGCGGGTCCTTTTCAGGTCGGTGGCGATAACCCGGCCCTCGAGCAGGGCGGCCTTGTCTTCGGGCGTGTAGCCCAGGCGCTCCAGCACGGCGTCGATGGTCGGGGGGCTGGCGGTCTCGGCTGCCAGGGCTGCGCCCCCGGTGAGGGCGATGAGTCCGGCCAGCAGGCCGGCGAGACTCTGTTGGACTAACCCGAAGCGATGCATCCTTGCCTCCTACGCTGCGATCTTCACGTCACATCTGCTCCGACGATGACCTCCCCCGGCCGCCTGTTACCCACAGCACCAGAAGCTCGTAGCCGACGGCGAGGACGATGGGGCCGACGAAGAGACCGATGAGGCCGTGTGCCAGGGTGCCGCCCAGCACGCCGATGAAGATGATCAGCATCGGCGTCGCCAGGCCGTGCGCCAGCACGATCGGCTTCAGGAAGTTGTCCAGAATGGTAACGGGCACCATGAAGGCGGTGAACAGAAGCGCGTAGCCGGAGTCCAGCGTCAGCCATGCCCAGATGATCGTGGGAACAGTCAGAATGCCGGGCCCGATCTGCAGGATGCCGAGGATCAGCGCGCCCATTGTGACCAGTCCGGCCGCCGGAAAGCCGGCGGCGAGCAGACCGAGGCCGATCAGCAGCGACTGCAGGAGGGAAACGCCGATGATCCCGCGCGCCACGTTGCGGATGGTAGAGCCGGCGAGGCCGACGAAGTGATCGCCCTGCTGTCCGACGACGCGCTTCACGAAGGCGCGCACGCCGGCGGCCAGGCGCTCGGCCGGGACGAAGAGGAAGCCGGCGATGATGACGGACGCGATCAGCTGGAGCACCCCGAAGCCGGCACTCGCAGCGGCGGAGAGCAGGAACCGGGCCGCCGGCCTGAGGTGAGGCTCCGCATGCTCCAAGGCTTCGGCGAAATTCGTCGAGGCGAGACTCCAGAATTGAAAGAGGTTCTCGCCGATCACCGGCCAGCCCTGGATTCTGGCGGCCGGCGGCGGGACGCGCAGAGTCCCTGCCGAGATGCGATCCGCAAGCTGCTGAAGATTGTCGATCAGGGCCGTCGCAAGCAGGCTTGCCGGCCCGAAGACGATGATCAGGAGAGAGACGGTCAGCACTGTGGCCGCCAGCCGCCCGCGACCACCGAGCAGCCGCTTCAGCCAGAGGAAGGTCGGATACAGCGCCACCGCGAGGATGACGCCCCAGAGGCCGATGACGATGAAGGGGCCGATGAGGATCAGCGACCAGTAGGCGAGCAGGCCGACGAAGGCCAGCCGGATGGCAATGTCGACGACCGCGGACTGACCGCCGTCCGCTTTGGCTGGGATGTTGGCGGCTTCGCTCACGGCGCTAGCCGACAGAGGCGACAGGGGCGCCGCCGGCTGGTGCGGTCGGTGCCACCTTGCGGCGACTGGGATCCGTCACGTTGAAGAAGAGGCTGTAGATCACCGGAACGACCAGCAGGCTGAGCACAGTACCCAGGGCCAAGCCGAAGGCGATGATGCAGGCCATCGAGTAGAACAGCGGATCGTGGAACACGATGAGCGGCAGGACGCCCAGGATGGTGGTCACGGCCGACATGACGATGGGCCGGCAGCGCGAGACCGTCGCCTCCACCACCGCCTTAAAGGCTTCCGTGCCCTCTGCCCGCAGGCCGTCGACGCGATCGATGAGCACGATTCCGTTGTTGATGATCACGCCCGCCAGGCTCAGCAAGCCGAGGATCGCGAAGAAGTCGAAGGGCGCGCGCATCAGGAGCAGCCCGACCATGGCGCCGGCGAACGCCATGGGAATGGTCAGCATGATGATGGCCGGCCGCCGGAAGGAGTTGAACTGCCAGACCAGCAGGAGGACGATGAGCAGGGCGCAGACGGGGAGGTTGGCGAAGAGCTTTTCGTTCGCTTCGTTGCCCTCCTTGATCTCGCCGCCGATGGCGACCCGATGGCCGGGTGCAAGGGCCAGCTGGTCGATTACCGGTTGCATCAGGGCCACCAGCTCCGGCGCCTTCAGGTACTGGTGTCGCGCCTCGAGGGTGAGCTGACGCTCCTGGTTCTCGTGGGCGATGCGGCTGTACTGCCAGACACCCTTGATGTCGGCAATCTGGGTCAGCGGCACGTTCATGCCGCGCGATGTCGAGTAGACGTTGATGTTCCACAGATCGCCGATCGTCTGGCGCTCGTCATCCACAGCCTGGAGGATGATGGGAATCGACAGATCGCCCTCGCGATAGTCGGAGATCGTGACCCCATCCAGAAAAGCGCTGAGCGAGGTGGCGACCTCCTGGGACGTCACCCCGGCGCGCCTTGCCCGCACCTGATCGATCGCGACGTCGACCCGAAGAACCCGGTTCTCCCACTTATTCTTCACATAGTCGATGGCCGGGGTATCGAGGAGGGCGCGTTCGAGGACTTGCGCCTTACTGTAAAGCTCGTCGGCGTCCAGTCCGACGAGATTGAACTCGACGAAGGCGGGCTCGTTGGCCCCCAGCCACATCCGCTTGAGGCGCGCGTTTACGTTCGGGAAGTTGGCCAGGAGGTAGTCTTGGGCGCGGGGGATGACGTCGAGGACCTGCGCGGCCGTCTCGGTATTGACCACCGCAAAGGCGACGTGCGGGTCCGGGTCGACCGGCGACAGGGAGAGAAAGAATCGGGGGCCGCCAGTGCCGACGTAGAAGATGCTGCTGGTAACCTCCGGGTTAATTTCCTTGTCCGACAGCCAGGCGGAGAACTCGCGCACCGCGGCGTCGGTCGCGGTGATCCGGTAGCCTGCGGGCAGATCGAAGTAGACGAGGAACTGATTGCGGTCGCTCGGCCCGAAGAACTCACGGACCAGGAAAGTGGAAAGGAAGCCGGCGCCGATGAGCAGGCCCACTGTGCCGACGATGACCAGGGTTCGGGCACGCAGGAAGCCGACAAGGGTCGCCTTGTACGACCGGTAGAAGCGGGAGTCGTAGGGGTCCTTCGCCGCGGCTGCGCCGTCCCGTGGCTTCTTCACCTTGATGAACCAGAAGCACATCGCGGGAGTCACATACATGGAGAGGAACCAGGATCCGAGCAACAGGATCAGCACCACCATGGGGAGCGAGAAGACGTACTCGGCTGTGGCGCCCTGCATCAGCAGCATGGGTGCGAAGGCCAGGATGGTGGTCAGCGACGAGGTCAGCAGCGGCACACAGAGCGACTCGCCCGCCTGCAGGCAGGCCGCTTTCCTCTCCTGGCCGCGCTCCAGGCGGCTGCGCACGTCCTCGGCTACGACGATGGCATTGTCGACGAGCATGCCCAGCGCGACGATGGCGGAGAGAATCGAAACCCGCTCCAGCTCGATGCCGAAGTAGCGCATGACGATGAGGCCGAGCAGCATCGACAGCGGAACGAACGATCCGACGATGAGACCGGTGCGCAGGCCGAGGAACAGCATGACCACGACCATGACGATAGCGAGGGTCTGGTAGACGTTCGACATGGCGCCGTCGACGGCGGCCACCACCAGGTCCGGCTGAAAGGTGGCGTAGTCGAGCACGTAGCCGATCGGCAGGTCCGACTCCAGGTCGTCAAGCTTACGGGTCAGGCGCTCGCCGAATTCGACGCTGTTCACGCCCGGCGTGATGGAAACCGAGATGACGATGCTGGGGCGGCCGTTGTAGTAGGCCAGCGCAGCGGGCGGGTCGGCATAGCCGCGCTCGACGCTCACCACGTCATCGATGCGCGCCATGCCACCGCCGCGGGGCAGGGCGATGAGCGTGCCTTCGATATCATCGAGGCTTTGGAAGCTGCCGGTCGGTGAAACGATGATGTTCTGCCCGGAAGTGTCGATGCTGCCACCCGGCAGAATGACGTTCTGCTGGACCAGGCCCGAGAAGATTTCCTCCGGTGTCAGACCGAACTGAGACAGTTTCGTGTTCGAGAACTTGAGCCGAACCTGCTCTTCCTGCACACCGAAAAGCTCGATCTTGCGGACGCCGCGGAGCTCGTAGAGCCGGTCGCGTACATCGCGGGCCACGAGACGCATCTCCGCCATGGAGAAACCCTCGGACCAGAGGGCGATGGTGGCCACCGCGGTAAGCCCGAACTCATCGTTGACGAAGGGCCCTACGGTGCCGCGCGGCAGGGAGGGCTTCAGATCCTCCATTTTGTTGCGCAGGCGCTTCCAGATCTCGGCCAGATCGTCGTACTCGTCCCGCGTCTCGGCGTGGATGATCGTCTCACCTGTCTTGCTGTCGGACCAGATATCGCCGATCTCCGGCATGGTACGGATCTGCTCTTCGATCCGCCGGGTGATCAGCTCTTCCATCTGGCCAGGCGGCATGCCCGGAAACTGGGCTGTAACGACGGCCTCGCGGATGACGATGGGGGGATCTTCCTGCCGGGGGAAGGTCAGGAACTGGCCGATGCCGCTGAGGATCACCAGGGCGATGAAGGCGATGGTGACCCGAGAGCGGTTGAGGGCGAATCCTGTGATGTCTGGCATGGGACAGGGTCTCTCTGTGGCCCGCTCAGTCCGCCTGCTGGACCAGCAGCTTCACGCGCTGGCCGTCATGCAGGAAGCTGACTCCGGCAACCGCCACCGTGTCTCCGGCGGCAACACCCTCGGCGATCAGCACTTCGTCATCCCGGACGCCACCTGCGCCGCGCACCGGCGTCTTCTTCACGGTCGAAGTCGCCTCGTCGAACAGGAAGACGTAGCCCCGCCCCGGTTCGTCGCCTGGCGCGATGGCCGAAAGTGGCAGCAGAAAGGTCTGCTCGCCTGTCTCGTTTCCGAGCAGCAGGGTGGCCTCCGCCGTCATGCCCGGCCGCAGCTCTGCCGGCGGTGAGGTCAAGGCCACCTTGATGGTGAAGGCGTTGGCCTCCGTGGCTACGGTGCCCACTTCCGAGATGCGGCCTTCCTGGGGCGGGATCTTTTCGTTGGGAAAGCTTATCGTGGCCGGCAGTCCTACATTGAACTGGTGGATGACCGTCTCGGGAACTGACAGACGGACCTGCATGGCGCCTTCAATATAGATGTCGAAAATCTTCTCGCCGCGGGCGACCTCCTGGAAGGGGTCGGCTTGCCGGGCGGCGATGACGCCGTCGAAGGGGGCGCGCAGCACCGTCTTCTCGAGGTCACGGCGCGCCAGGTTCAGCTTCGAGTTCGCGTAGGACACCTGGCTCGTGGTGCTGTCGTAGGCGGCCTTGGCCTGGTCCCATGCCGCTTTGCTGACCCATTCCTTTTTGTAAAGGGTGTCCTGGCGGTCGAAGTCCGTTTTCTTCTCCGCCTGGTTCGCCTTGGCGCGGCCGACCTCCGCCTCCGCGGCGTCAACGTTCAGCTTGAAGGGCGTGTCATCAAGCTTGGCCAGGACGTCACCTGCCTTCACCCGCGCCCCGACGTCCACCAGGATCTCCCGGGTATTTCCTCCGACTTCGAAGCTTATGCTGGAAGTGTCCACCGCCTCGATGACACCGGGAAACCGTCGGGCCTGTCCGGTTCCGCGTTCCGCCACCACGATGGTCTTGATGGAGCGGACCTTCTCGGCTACCGGCGGGGGTGGCTCCTCGCAGGAGGCAACAACAAGAGCCGCCAGGAGGAGAGATGCTGGTCGCAGATTGCAGGTCGGTCGCATCGAGTGGCCCTTCCGTGGCTAAGGTCAGCTGGATGAGAACGATCGGATGTGGCTGGCAATCTCCCGCCCGAGCTCGGCGACGTTGCGGCTCATCGCGGCGGCGACCGCGTCATGGTCCACCGGCTCCAGCGGCGAGGTCGACGACAGCGCTGCCGCCACCTGCTGCCGGAAAGTGGAACGGGCGGTCGCCAGCACCTCCTGCCGCCGCACGTTGACGATGCTCCAGCGCACATCGAGGCTGCTGAGGCCGGCCGTATCGGTATCGAACGTCATGACGTTCACGATGACCTGGAACTCGATCGGCGCCGCCGTAGCCCAGGGATGTGCCGTAATGCGATCGGTCTCGAGTTCGGCGGAGAGGACTTCCGCCAGGACAGTGGTGAAGTTCTCCTTCAGGCGCCCGCCCCAACGATCGAACTCCTCGATGGTGAGCTGATTATCGGTGGTGCGGGTCACGATCTGCGGCCGGTCCAAGTACTGGGGCAGCTCGACCGGGCCGACGCCCACGGCCAAGCCGTTCCTCATCGTCGTCGTCGAGCCGCTTCCGCCAGGCGACTGTGGGTAAGACAGCACATAGAAGGTCGAGGGCTGACTTTGCTGGGCACAACCTGCGGCAAGCGCGGCAGCAGCGATCAGCGGTATCAAGACGCAGACGGAGAGGCGGCTCATCGATCAGTTCTCCATCTATTGCTTGCCGGTAATAAGTGCATTGGGATTCCGCTCCAGGTAGTCCGCCAGCTCACGTATCGTTGTGGCGGCGGAGCGGATCTCTTGCAGTGTGGCATTGATCTGGAAGACCACGGGGGAATCCGCGGCGATCACCGTGCGAACGCCGGACATGGCGGCCCGGGCGTCCTCCATCGCCGCATTGGCGTTCTGCAGCAGCCGCTCGGCCTCGGCGGCCAGGGGCCGCACGTCGCTGTTGACGTTCTGAAGCAGAGTCTGCACATCGTCGAGTGCCGCGCGGGCGTCGACCATGGTCTGCCCCGCCGCCCGCAGCGCCTGGCGCGCATCGGTGGAGAGCGGGCCGATCTCGGCATTGGCGGTGGTCGCGAAGTCGCCGATGGCCGCGAGCGCGGTGTCGGCATCGGCCAAAGTCCGGTCAGCGGTCTGGAGCGCCTGGCGCGCATCGGCGATGAGGGGCGCGGCCTGCTGGTTCACCGTCTCCATCGTGCCCCGCGCGGCCTCCAGGGTACCCCGGGCCGACTCCAGCGTCGCCTGAGCGCCCGAGGAAATGGGATCGACCTGCTTGTTGACGTTGTCGATCAAGCCGCGGGCGTCGTTCGCCGTGGCGGTGGCGGCGGTTATCGCTTCCCGGGCCCCTGTGGCAAGCGGCGTCACCTGTTCATTGACGCCCTTGACCAAGGCCCGTGCATCCGCTGCAGCGGCGGTGGCGGCGGCCAGCGTCTCCTGGGCGCCGGTGGCCAGCGGGCCGACGCGCGTGTCGACATTTCCCACCAGAGTGCGGGCGCTTTCCAAGGCGAGCTGCGCTTCGTCCAGAGCGGCCCTGGTGGCCGCGAAGGTGCTCTTTGCCTCCGCCGACAGGGGCTCGACCTGCTGCTCGGCGGTGTTGACGAACTGGCGCGCGTCAGTCAGGGCGACGTCCACACCCTTCAGGGTGTTGTCCGCGCTCTGCAGGGCCTGACGGAGGTCGGCAATGAGCGGGTCCACCTGAGCGTCGAGGCGGGTCATGAGTGCCGTCGCCTTGGCGAGGGTCTCGTTTGCCGTGTAAAGGACCTCACCCTCGCGCATGGATAGGCGCTCGCGCGCCTCCGCTGCCGTCTCGCGCAGGTCGGTGGCCGCAAGCTTTATGTCGTCGGCGATCGGCATCACCTGATCAGCGACGTGAACCACGGAGTCACGCACCGCGTCGACGGTCTCGCGCACCGCCGCGATCGAGCCGCGGACATCGGCCACGATCTGCTCGATGGGCAGTGTCGCGATCTGCTCGGCAACCTGGGTGATGCTCGCCTTCAGCTGTGCCATGTCCGACGGCAGGGTCGGCAGCTCGGGGTAGGTCTTGTCGAGTCCGAGCAGGTTGACCGGCGTTCCCGGCCGGAAATCGAGCTCGACGCTCAGTTGGCCGGTGACGAAGGACTGCATGCCCAGCTGCGCCCGAAGACCTAGTTCTATGAGCTCGGCGTTCGTCCGGCGCTCCTTCGATGTCAGGCCCGCGATGCGGTCCGGCTCGACTTCGGCATAGACCGGGATCACGAGACTTCGGGACTGCTGATCGTAGGCGATGCGAATATCGGTTACTTGGCCTAGGCGCACGCCCCGGAAGTTGACCGGCGCGCCGACTTGAAGGCCGCCGACCGAGCCCTCGAAGTACATCACGAAGGGCCGCGTCGTGGTGAAGAACTGGCCGGCGCCAAAGACGATCAGCCCGATCACTACAAGCGCCAAGGCGCCGACGACGAAGGCACCGATGAGTTTGGGGTCTGCCTTCTTACTCATGGCAGGCTCCCGTCCTGCTGATGGCCGGAGGTGACTTCATGGCTGTTCATGCGGCCGCCATCTCGCCGCGCAGCAGAAACTCTCGGACCTTCTCGTTAGGGCAGTGGTCGCGCAGTTCCTTGGGATCGCCCTTGGCGATCATCGTCTTGGACACCGGATCCAGGAACACCGAGTTGTTGCCGATGGCGAAGATGCTCGCCAGCTCGTGGGTGACCACAACGATGGTCGTGCCGAGGCTGTCCCGCAGCTCCAGGATCAGATCGTCGAGCAGCTTCGAACTGATCGGGTCGAGGCCGGCGGAAGGTTCGTCGAAGAAGAGTATGTCGGGGTCGAGCGCCATGGCCCGCGCGATGCCGGCGCGCTTACGCATGCCGCCGCTGATCTCGGAAGGGTAGAATGCCTCGAAGCCCGCGAGGCCGACGAGAGCCAGCTTCAGCGAGACGATCTCGTTGATCTCCGCTGCGGAGAGCTTGGTGTACTCGCCGAGCGGCAGGGCGACGTTCTCCGCCAGGGTCATCGAGCTCCAGAGGGCGCCGCTCTGGTAGAGGATGCCAAAGCGCCGCATGGCAATCTCGCGCTCCTCGGGCTCCGCCGACCAGAAATCCAAGGCACCGTAGAGAACCTGGCCTTTCGAGGGAGCCTTAAGTCCGACGAGGCACTTCAGCACGGTGCTCTTGCCGCAACCGCTACCGCCCATGATGATGAAGACGTCGCCGCGGTTGACGACGAAGTCCAGGTTGCGCTGGATGACGAAGCTGCCGTAGGTGAGATCGAGGTCGCGGACAATTATGTGAGGCGTTGGGGCGTCTGTCGCATGGACCATCGTCGCCTCCTCAGATGCCCAGCGTGTCGGTGACGACGGCGAAGATGCCGTCGAGAACGATGATCAGGACGATCGCCATGACGACTGCCGAGGTCGCGGCCTCGCCCACGGCCGAGGCGCTGCGTCCGGACTGGATGCCGCGCAGGCAGCCGGCGATCGCGACGACGACACCGAAGACCGCGCTCTTGAAGATGCCGATGGCAAAATCGCCGAGGCCGACACCGTGGATCGTCTCGATGTAATACTCGGTTGGCGTGATGCCGAGCAGTCCGATGCCGACGATGGCGCCCCCCAGGATGCCCAGGACGTCGGCGTAGACGCACAGCAGGGGCATCATGAGGATGAGCGCCAGCATGCGCGGCAGGACGAGGAACTCCATGGGCGAGAAGCCGAGTGTCGTGAAGGCGTCGATCTCCTCGTTGACCTGCATAGTGCCGAGCTGTGCGGCGAAGGCGGCGCCCGTGCGGCCGGCCATGATGATCGCTGTCATGATGGCACCCATCTCCCGCGCCATGGCGATGCCGACCAGGTCAGCGACGTAGATCTGCGCGCCGAACTGGCGCAGCTGGATAGCGCCGACGAAGGCGAGGATGAGGCCGATGAGGACAGAGATCAGTGTGACGATGGGCAGCGCATTGGCGCCGCACTCCTGGATGATCTGTGCCAGGTCCACCAGGCGAAAGCGGGCCTTGCCGCGCAGCATGCGGGCAAAGGCGATGCAGGCTTCTCCCAAGAAGGCGCTCATCTCGCCCATCGAGCGCCAGGTCGTCATGGTTTCCTTGCCGACGCGCACGAGGAAGGGCTCGGCGCTCGCCGTGCGGCGGGCGCCTTGGCGTTCCGGCACGGCGGTGGCGAGATGCAGTAGCTTGCGTGCGCCGGGCGGGAGCCCCTCGAGCGCGGGCTCGATGCCCGCCTGCTTGCAGTGCTGCAACAGCCGCATGACGACTGTGAGAAAGCCGCTGTCCCAAGTCCCCAGCGCTGTGGTGTCGAACTCGAGCGTACGGATGCCGGGCTGCTGCGCCAGAGCGGCCTGGAGGTCGGCGAAGGCAGGGAAACGGCTTCCGATATGCCAGTCCCCTGACAGCCGCAGTGTCGCCCTGCCGCCGCCTGCCGGCTCAAAGGTAAGGCGGCCGGGGACAGACCCAGTCGTGCCGCCCACTGTCGCCGCCGTCATTGCCCAATCCCCGCTGCTCTAATCGTTCTCATCGGGCTACCTCGGCGCCTGGGCGGTGTTGGCGAGCGCGGCGCAAGCGCCGAACACGACGAAAGCGACTTGCTCGCCCGCGGCGGTCAGCACCATTCGCCCGGTGATCTGATCGATGGCGGCGGTCCAGCCCAGGCCATCGCGCACACCCTCTATGCCGTCCTCTGCGCCCTGGAGGATGAGCTTTTCGTCGATTGCGGCGGTGGAACGGATCGCGGAACGCCGGCCTTCGATGCCCAATCCCTGCACCGACTGGGAGGCAACATCGATGAGGAAGAAGTCCGGCGCGCCCACCTCTTCGGGCTGGATGCTCTGGCAACCCTCCGTGAGTGTGCACTCGCTGGCGCTCTTGAGGGCGCAGAGGAGGGGCAGGGAGCCGTCGAAGGCATCGGCGGCCGCGGGTGCCGGGGCGAGCGTCATTGTCGACGCTACGAGGCCAAGAGTGAGAAGAGCGCGCATGGCGAGGACGCTCCGTCTATTGGACGGTATAGCCGCGGCCCTGCAGGCAGGCGGACACCGCTCGGTTGTAGGTCTGGCTTTGGGCGGCCATTTGTTGCTGGTGCTGTGCCTGCGCCTGGGCCTGTTGCTGCTCGTGGGCCCGGCGCTGGTCGGTGCGGCGGAACCCGCCGATCAGCGCACCGCCCGCCGCGCCCGCGGCGGCCCCGGTTCCCGCATCGCCGGCGATCGCGCCGGCGGTGACGCCGACGAGGGCGCCGCGCGCGGCGCCGCGCAGCAGGCCACCCTGAGGCGCCGGCGCGGCGGCAGTCGGGGGTGGGGGCTGGTAGGCCGGGTCGAAGCCTGTCTGCTGCGTCGCCCAGGTGCGGCACTCCGCCTGATCGCGGGACTGCTGCTCGGGGGGCTGGCCCTGGCTCGGGTAGACCATGAGCGGCTGCTGAGCCTCAGCGGTGGGCGCCACGAGAAGGACAAGGAACCCTGCAAGCAGCACCGCAGGCGTTCTCATCTGTTCGCTGGTCCAAAGGCCCTTCGATTCAGTGTTGCTCACAGCCTTCACCTTCGCATCGAGGAGCTGAGCGCCGCCGCAGGCATTAGACGATGAAGCGTCCCGCTCCCCAAGCGGCCGGGTGTAGCGAACGTGTAGTCGCGGAGTAAACAACCCCTGCCGAAGGCTTCGATGCCCGCCGACGACTCTCTCCAGGCGCGTCATTGGGCCTCCAACACCGATACAATTTCGATCTCCAGTTCGGCGATCAGCCGGCGGTACTCCAGCGCCCTGCGCTGCGCCGCCGTATCAGCCAACTGCTCCAGCCGACTCAGCGCCCTGACAGCGTCGACCATGTCGCCGATGAGGTTGGCGATCTCCTTGCTGGGCTTGCCGGCGGCAAGGCTGCGGTAGTGCTCGGCCTTCTGGAGCAGGCGGTCGCAGTTCTCGGGGAAGTCGGGTCCACAGGGCGAATTCGTGTTGCCGGACTTCCCGCCCGGAATGACGCGCAGGTCTTTGCGCTTGGGCATCGCAGTAATCCCCAAAAGCCGGGAAAGGACGGAAGGACCCGCTACCGGATTGCCGCGCCGGCACGTTGCCGGACGAGGAAGACTAAGACGTTGCTCTGAAACCGGCACGTAAGTTGCCGTAAACTGCGCCCCGGGGTGAGACACACCGCGTCGCAGGCAGCAACCCATTCCCGAGGCGGCTTCTCCCTTTCCACCGGCGCAAACGAGGTCTGGCGCGCACAAGGCGCGCGGCAGTTTCCCGCTGCGCCGCCCTAAGGCGAGTTACGGTTGGGGACTTCAGCAGAAGCGTGCTGCGAGACAGTGGATTTCGGACAGATTATTGGTCATCATGATTATAGGCTGGACGTATGAGTTCCAAACTTGAGTGGCGACCCCATTGAGAATTGGGGGCCGAAGAAGGGGTAGAGGATTGATTCGTTTGATGAATTGATACGCCTGAAGCCGCCCGCGTAACCAAGGGCTGGCGCGGCAAGAGAGCAGTGCCCGGCGGGGCAGGGGGGTGATCCGCACCGGCGCGAAGCTCGGGGAAGGCAGCCATGGCTGGTTCTACGAAGCCAGATAGTTCGCTGGGTGCTGACGGGTCCCACGATCCGGCACTGGCAGCCAATCTTCCTGATTCCGCTCGCATTAATGAGCAGCTGAGTCGCATTCTCGGAAGCGGCGAGTTTCAAGGGTCGGAGAGAACGCGCCGGTTTTTGCGCTATGTGGTCGAGGAGGCCCTGGCGGGGCGGGCCGATCGCATCAAGGCTTTTTCGGTCGCGGTGGCAGCGTTCGACCGCGACGAGACCTTCAATCCACAGACGGATCCGATCGTCCGGATCGAGGCGGCGAGATTGCGGCGTTGTCTCGAACGCTACTACCTTGTGGCCGGCTCTCAGGACGACGTCTGCATCGAGATCCCCAAGGGAAGCTACGTTCCCGACTTTTCGTGGAACAATGACGGCGAGATACCCTGTCCTGAAGCCGAGGCGACGGAACCGGCGGCAGAAGCTCCCCCGGCGTCGCCTGCCCAGCGCTTCGGATCTTTCCCGCCCCGGCTCGTGCTGGCGTCGCTGGTGACTTCGGCGGCGGCTTTTGCTGTTGCTATCGGGCTCGTGGTGTTCGATTGGGCGATCGGGACCAGCCCGAGAGTGGTCGAGCGAGCGCTGCAGGAATCCCGTCCATCGATCGCGGTCCTGCCGTTCGAGAGTGCCGGCTCCCCGCCTGAACAGGTGACCTTCTCGGCGGGGATGACCAATGAGATCGTCAGGGAGCTCTCGCAGCATTCAGGTGTGCTCGTCCTAGGTCCCCGCTCGTTGCTGCAGGGGGGCCAAGTCCCGGACATCGCGACAATCCGCCAGCAAGGCAAAGCGGCCTTTGTGCTGTCGGGCGACGTCCAACAGGCCGGGGAAGCGATTCGGGTGGCCGTGCAGCTGACCGAAACGCAATCAAGCAGCATTATCTGGGCCGAGAGCTACGAGCGGCAGTTCGACGTTGCATCGGTGTTCGATCTTCAGGCGGAGATCGGGCGCGAGATTGTGCGCAAGATCGCCCAGCCCCAGGGCGCCATCTCGCTGTTCGACTGGAAGCGTACCCGGGGCATGGCTCCGGAAACGTGGGAAGCCTACGACTGCGTGGTCCAGGCGGGAGAATTGAGGAGGCGGGGCGAACTGGTTCAGGAAAGCGCCAAAATCCGCGCCTGCCTCACGCAAGCCACCAAGCTGACGCCGGGCTATGCTGAGCCCTGGACCATGCTGTCCCTCATGGAAATCGATGCCCTGCGCTACAAGCCGGAGACACCGCTGCTTCCCGACAAGTTCGACACTGCATTTGCGGCTGCGCAGAAAGGGATTGACCTCGCCCCCGACAGCGGCAGAGCCCACGTGGCGCTCATGCTCGCGCTGTTTTTCCGCGGCGACATCGAGCGCGCTATCGCTGTTGGCGATGTCGCCTTGCGCCTCAGCCCGCAGGACCCTGACGTTGTTTCTGAAGTGGGCCTGCGCCATGTCATTGGCGGCGATCCGGACCTGGGCCTCCGGCTTCTCAAGCAGGCGACCGGGCTGTACAACGATCCGCCTGCCAACCTCAGAGTATCGCTGTCTCTGGCGTATTTGCGCAAAGGCATGATCCACGAAGCCTCCGAGGCGATCGACGCAGTGGCGCCGAACTCGAACTTCGTCTATCTCGCCATCGCGGCCGCAATCTACGGCAAGGCGCAGCGTACCTACGACTCCGCGCGCGCCATCAGTGAGTTGTTGAGGATCTATCCCAGCTTTGCCGACTGGGCAGCCCGCGAGTTGGCGCAGCGGCACAACGCCCCCGATCTCGCCGCCGCCCTCATCGAGGGCTGGCGGGCGGCCGGTCTCGCCGTTGACCTGCCGGCTGCCAAGCGCCTCGTTCCCTGAAATCACTGCCATCCTGCGCACCTAGATCCTGCGCGCGGTGGAGCGACTGCTGAATGCATCCTTACGATAAGGGCGGCAGCGCCAGATGTCCGCCACGTAAGCTACAGTAAATTTCTCAGCCTCGCCGCCAAATCAGATGATCATCGATTGCTCGATGTGAGCGACCTCGGTGCTGCGCGCAGCATAGAGGGTACACTCGGCGCTGTTTGTCTTGGGCCCCGCGATGCCAAGCCGGATGATTGGAGCGAGCCAGACTATGACGCAAAAGCTGTTAGTCTTTGCCTTCTGTGCCACTACAGCACTCGGCGCCTGCGCCGAATCCCAGCAGGCGAGAGACGTCACCGCAACCTCCGGGTTTCTGGCCGACAGCTACCCGCTTCTCACGGAAGGCAAGGGCGACGAGGCTCTCTTGATCTACCGGAAAGAGGGTGTCGACTGGTCCGCCTATCGCCAGGTCCGGCTTACGCCCGTGACCATCTGGGCGGCGGAGGAATCGAGTTTCCAGGACTTTTCGCCGGCGGACCGCCAACAGCTCGCGGACCGCTTCTATGCCCTGGTGCACGAGGAACTCGCAAAAGACTACGAGATCGTGACCGCTCCGGCGACGGGCGTACTCGACATCCAGATCGCCATCACGGACGCCGAAAAGTCGAACCCGACGCTGGACACGGTTTCGTCGGTCCTGCCCCAGGCCTTGGTGGTCTCCAACCTGACCGGGCTGGTGACGGGCAAGCCGGCCTTTGTCGGCGAGGCACAAGCGGAGATCAAGCTGGCCGATGGCGGGACGGGTGATCTGCTGGCCGCCGCGGTGGACCGGCGTGTCGGCGGCAAGTCACTCTCCGGGTCGACCGACTCATGGACCGATGTGGAGACGGCTTTCAAGTACTGGGCAGAGCGGCTGCGCTACCGCCTCTGCACCGAAAGGGGCGCCACCGATTGCGTCGTGCCGGGCGAGCCGCCTGCCCAGAATACGACGGAGTCGCCGGGCTAGCGATCGGGCCCGACGGCCAGCCGCCGAAGGAGGAGACCATGCAGATCAGGGCTCCACTCTTTGCCAGCTTGATGATCGTGGCGGGCTTGACGCTGACCGCCGAACCCCATCCAGGACGGGCGCAGCCCGTGACCGTCGATTCCTCGGTGCTCGAGCAGCTTCAGCAGGTCATCGCGCAGCAGCAGGATCTGCTGGGCCGGCAGGCGCAGCAACTCGACAGCCAGGCGCAGACCATCGAGGCACTGTCGGCGCGGGTCGAGCAACTGGAGCGCAACTCGGCCGAGACCCAGGCCATCGCCAGCGAGGCGCAGGCGACCGCCGCCCAGGCCATCGACACGGCGCAGCAGACCGTCGCGAGCGCCGCGCCCGCTGCCAGCGTTACCTCCGGAAACGAGCGCGTAAAGCTGGCGATCTCGGGGCAGGTGAACCGGGCCGTCAACCTCGCGGACGATGGTGACAAGACCAAGGCCTACTTCGTCGACAATGACGTCTCGAACACACGGGTGCGCTTCGAGGGAACGGCGGGGATCACCGACGCGACGACGCTGGGATCGACAGTGGAAGTAGCCTTCAGTCCCAACAACTCCTATGACGTCAGCCAGGATAACGAGAGCCCGGACGACTTCACTGACGTCCGAAAGGCGGAAATTTGGGCGCGGAATGACAACTACGGCCGACTGTTGTTCGGCAAGGGCCAGGCCGCGGCCGACGACACAGCGGAGTACGACCTCTCACTCGTCGCCGGGCCGATCATGTACTCGGGTGTCGCGGACCCAGTCGGAGGCCTGCAGTTCTTCGACGGCGACGCGCTGACAGGCCTGACCGTCGGCGATGCTTTCTTCAACTTTGACGGCGAGCGCCAGGACCGGGTGCGGTACGACAGTCCGGTGATGGGTCCCGGCGTACAGCTCTCGGTTTCGGCGGGTGAGGATCAGCAGTACGACGCGGCGATCACCTGGGGCGGCGACTACGGCGATTGGTCTGGTGTCGAGATCGGCCCCTTCCTCACCCTTGGCGCGCTGTCAATCCGCGATCCGAACAAGGAGAACGTTGACTTCCGTCTCGCCGGCTCATTCTCCACCCTGCACAACGATACCGGCCTGAGCCTCACGTTGTCCGGTGGCATGGACGAGAGCAGCGATGGTGACAATCCCTACAACCTCTATGGCAAGATCGGCTGGGATACGGCGTTCTTCCCGATCGGTCCCACGGGCTTCGGTATCGACGCCACCTACAGCGAGAACATCTCCGGCGAAGGGGACGAGGGAGTCTCCTTCGGTCTCGCCGCGATCCAGCTCATCGAGGACTACGGCATCGAGTTCTATGCCCAGGTCCGCTACTTCGACCTGGACCGGGACGAAGCCGCCAGCGTCGAGCAGATCGTCGTTGGCACCGTCGGCTCGCGGGTGAAATTCTGATGCGCGCGCTGCTGCTCTTCGGCCTTTGCCTCCTGGTAACCGCCTGCATTGGCGTCGAGATGAAGCAGGGCAGCAAGCCCATGGCGCGTCGCGAGATCCCGCCTGGCCCTGGTCTGCTGACGGGCAGTCAGGGGGAGTTCGTGATTTTCCGGCTGGAAGAGCCTTCGGCTGGGCAAGCCCCTGCTGGCTCGCCTCCAAAGGACGGAGAGGCCTCCCAATGAAGCTCAAGCGACTGCTGCTTGCCACTTCGGTCACTCTCGTTTCGGCGCTTGCCGCGGCCGGTCTCTCCGACCAAAGCGTCGCGCAGACGCTGGAGCGGATCAAGGAGACGAAGACGCTGCGCATCGGTCATCGGGCGGACGCGCGGCCATTCTCCTACCTCGACGAGGCTGGCAAACCGACCGGCTATGTGGTGGAGCTGTGCCAGGCGATTGCCCAAGGGCTGCAGCAGCAACTCGACCTGCCCGAGCTCGCAATCGAATACCACGAAGTCAGCACGCAGAACCGCTTCGAAGCGGTCGCCAGCGGAAGGATCGACCTGCTGTGCGGAGCCAGCACGGCAACCTTAGCGCGGCGGGAAATTGTCTCCTTCTCGCTGCCCACCTTCATCACCGGGGTCAGCGCGGCTCTGCGGCAGGACGAGACCAGCTTCCTCAAGGAAGTGCTGGCAGGCCGGCGGCCGACCGCGCCCTCGCGTACCCTCGTTACCGAGGCGTTCCGCGACCGCGTTTTCGGCGTCCGAAGCGGGAGCACTGCGGAGCCTTGGCTCGAAGAGAACATTGCGTCGCTCGCTGCCAAGGCGAAGGTCGTCAAGGTCGACGACTACGCCAAGGGGCTTGACCTCCTTGCCGCGGGAGAGATCGATGCCTTCTTCGGCGATCGCGCGATCCTTCTCGAGCTCATTCTACAGAAGCAACTGGTGGGGACGCTCGAGCTCGGCGAGCGACATCTGACCTACGAGCCCTACGCCCTGGCGCTGGCGCGGGGCGACGAGGATTTCCGGCTAGCAGTGGACCGTGAGCTGAACAAGCTCTACAGCACGGAAGCGATAGAGGCGCTCTTTGCCAAGTACTTCGGCAGGCCAAGCGAGTCGCTCAATTCTCTCTTGCTTTTGACCCGCTCATTCTTTTGAGCAGCTCTTTGGGGTGACAGCATCATGTCAAGCAATGCAGAGCCAGGGATGGTCCAGAGTAGCAAGATGGACGAGCCGCAAGCCGGACGTGCGCTGAAGTTCCCGACTGCCTACACCATCCTCTTTCTGCTCATCATTGTGGTCGCTGCGGCGACCTGGATCATCCCGGCAGGCAGCTATGAGCGGCAGATGAGCGAGGCCCTGGGCCGCGAGGTTCCGGTGCCCGGCACTTACCAGGAGGTGGAGCCCAATCCGCAGGGACTCTGGGATGTCCTTATCGCGCCGATCGCCGGCTTCTACGACCCCGGCTCTTACGAGGCGGCGGCCATCGACGTCGCCCTCTTCGTACTGGTGATCGGCGGGTTCCTCGGGGTGGTGACGAAGACCGGCGCCATCGACGCCGGTATCGGTGGCGCCATGGCGGCGCTCAAGGGACGCGAGAAGTGGATGATCCCCATCCTCATGGCGCTCTTTGCCGCCGGCGGCACGATCTACGGCATGGCGGAGGAGTCGCTCGCCTTCTACGCCCTGGTCATTCCGGTGATGATCGCGGCAGGCTACGATTCAGCCACCGCCGTGGCCATCATCATGCTGGGGGCGGGCATCGGCACGCTGGGCTCCACGATCAACCCCTTTGCCACGGTGATCGCGTCGAATGCGGCCGGTGTCCCCTTCACCAACGGCATCGTCCTCCGCTTCGTCATCCTGATTGTCGGGTGGTTGGCCTGTGTCGCCTACGTCATGCGCTATGCCGCGCGGGTGAAGGCCGACCCCAGCCGCTCCATCGTGGCCGACCGCCTGGCGGAGCACCGGGCGCACTTCCTGAAGGGGCGGGAGGCGGCAGGAGCGCCGCCCCTGACCGGCCTGCGCAAGCTTGTGCTGCTGCTCTTCGCGCTCAGCTTCGCGGTGATGATCTACGGCGTCGCGGTGGCCGGCTGGTGGATGGCGGAGATGTCCGCCCTGTTCCTCGCTGCCGCCCTGGTCGTCGGCCTCCTCACGCGCATGGGGGAGGAGGAGTTCACCACCACCTTCGTGAACGGCGCACGGGATCTGCTTGGGGTCGCCCTCGTCATCGGCATCGCCCGGGGCATCGTTGTGATCATGGACAACGGGATGATCACTGACACCATCCTCTACTGGTCCGAACAGGCGGTGTCCGGCCTTGGCGATATCGCTTTCATCAATGCGGTGTTCGGCGTCCAGCTCGCCCTCTCGTTCTTCGTGCCGTCATCGTCGGGACTGGCAGTTCTCACCATGCCGATCATGGCGCCTCTCGCCGATTTCTCCGGTGTCGACCGGGACCTCGTCGTGACCGCCTACCAGTCGGCGAACGGACTGTTGAATCTTGTGAATCCGACCTTCGCTGTGGTGATGGGCGGCCTGGCGATCGGGCGCGTGCCCTATGACCGTTGGTTCCGCTTCATGGTGCCCCTGATGCTGGGGCTGGCCGTGCTGATCATCGTTCTGCTGAGCGTCGCAACGCTTTGAAGGAGGCAACCGTGCCGGATACCCACGCGGCCGCGAGAAAAAGTCAAGCAATGAGCAAATTCGGTGCCTTCTCCGAGGTAGGCAAGCTCAGGAAGGTCATTGTCCACCGGCCGGGACTGGCGCTCAGCCGCCTGACACCGGAGAACCGTGCGGAGCTGCTGTTCGACGACGTCATCTGGGTCAAGAAGGCCAGGGTGGAGCACAACGGTTTCGTCGACGAGATGCGCCATCGGGGCATCGAGGTTTACTTCGTGCGCCAGCTGCTCGAGGAGGCATTGCGTGACAAGAAGGGGCGCAAGTGGCTTCTCGACCGTCGGGTGCGGCCGGAGACTATCGGTGTCGGCCTGGCCGAGGAGCTCCATCCAGCATTGATGGAAATGAACGCCGAAAAGCTCTCCAATCACCTGATCGGTGGTATGAATGTTTCCGAGCTGCCATTCAAGCTGCCGGCCGGCCTCAGCGGCGTGATGGAGCCGAACGACTTCGTCATTCGGCCGCTGCCCAACCAGCTGTTCACGCGCGATCCCTCCGCCTGGATCTACGGCGGCGTCACGATCCATCCGATGTTCTGGCCGGCGCGGCGGCAGGAAGCGCTGAACATGGCGGCCATCTACAAGTTCCACCCCATGTTCAAGGACGCCAAGTTCCAGTTCTGGTGGGGCGACGACGTCGACCACGACTACGGACTGGCCAGCGTCGAGGGCGGCGATGTCATGCCGATCGGGAATAAGACGGTCCTCGTCGGCGTCAGCGAGCGCACCAGCCGGCAGGGCGTCGGATTGATGGCGAAGGCCTTGTTCGAGAAGGGGGGCGCCGAGCGGGTGGTTGCCTGCGTCATGCCGCGGGAACGCGCCTACATGCACCTCGATACCGTCTTCACCCTCTGCGACCGGGACCTGGTCAACATGTTCCCCGGAGTGGTCGACGGGATCAAGGCCTACAGCCTGCGCCCCGGCGACAAACGGGGCAAGCTCGAGCTCACGGCGGAAAAGGACAATCTGGTCGGCGTCGTGGCCAACGCACTCGGCATCAAGAAGAACAAGTTCCGCGTCGTCATGACCGGTGGCGATGCCTACGAGCAGGAGCGTGAGCAGTGGGACGACGGCAACAATGTGGTAGCCCTCGAACCCGGCGTGGTCGTCGCTTACGAGCGCAACGTCTACACCAACACGCTGCTGCGCAAGGCCGGCGTCGAGGTGGTCACCATCGAAGGCAATGAGCTGGGGCGCGGCCGCGGCGGCGGGCACTGCATGACCTGCCCGCTGCTGCGCGACCCGATCGACTTGTAATCCCGGCTTGTCGGCCTGAGCCAGAACTCTGGAGAGACTTATGGGCTTCAATCTTAAGGGTCGCAGTTTCCTGAAGGTCATGGACTTCAATCAGCGGGAGATGCGCTATCTGCTGGACCTGTCGCGCGACCTGAAGCGCGCCAAATACGCGGGCACTGAGCAGCAGCATCTGAAGGGCAGGAACATCTGTCTGATCTTCGAGAAGACATCCACGCGCACCATGTGCGCCTTCGAGGTGGCGGCCATGGACCAGGGCGCCGGCGTGACCTACCTCGGCCCCTCAGGCTCGCAGATCGGGCACAAGGAATCGATGAAGGACACCGCGCGGGTGCTCGGCCGCATGTACGATGCCATCGAGTACCGCGGCTACGGGCAGACCGTCGTCGAGGAGCTGGCCGCCTACGCGGGGGTCCCGGTTTTCAACGGTCTGACCGACGAGTTCCACCCTACTCAGATGCTGGCCGACCTGCTGACCATGCGGGAGCACAGCGACAAGCCGCTGCACGACATCTCCTATGCCTATGTTGGCGATGCGCGCAGCAACATGGGTCATTCGCTGATGATCGCCGGTTGCCTCATGGGAATGGACGTGCGGCTCGCCGCGCCTAAGTCGCTGTGGCCCAGCGATGAGTATCTCGAGCCGGCACGAAAGATTGCCGACAAGTACGGCGCGCATCTCACTCTTACCGAAGATCCGCAGGAGGCGGTGAAAGGCTGCGACTTCATTCACACCGACGTCTGGGTTTCCATGGGAGAAGCGGCGGAGGTGTGGGAGGAGCGGATCAAGCTGCTGAAACCTTATCAGGTCAACAGGAAGCTGATGGAGGCGACGGGCTCGCGTGCGACGAAGTTCATGCATTGTTTGCCGGCTTTCCACAACCAGGAAACCAAGGTCGGCAAGGAGATGCACCAGAAGTTCGGCATTGCCGAGATGGAGGTGACGGAGGAGGTCTTCGAGTCGCCGGCGGGCGTCCAGTTCGAACAGGCGGAAAATCGCATGCACACCATTAAAGCGGTCTTGGTCGCCACGATCGGGAGCTGACAGATGCGTGTAGTCGTCGCCCTTGGCGGAAACGCCCTGCTGCGCAGGGGGCAGGCCCTGACGGCGGAGAACCAGCGGGAAAACGTTCGCGTCGCTGCCGAGGCGCTGGCGCCGATCGCTCGCGAGCATGAGCTCGTGATCTCACACGGTAACGGCCCGCAGGTCGGCCTGCTGGCGTTGCAAGGGGCCGCCTACAAGCCCGAGGAGGCCTACCCCCTGGACGTGCTGGGCGCCGAGACTGAGGGCATGATCGGCTACCTGATCGAGCAGGAACTCGGGAATCTCCTGCCTTTCGAGGTTCCCTTCGCCACTATCCTGACCATGGTCGAGGTCGACCCCGACGATCCTGGCTTCAAAGATCCTACGAAGTTTGTCGGGCCGGTCTACGAGAAGGCCGAAGCGGAGCGGATCGCAGCCGAGAAGGGGTGGGTGGTCAAGCCGGACGGCGACAAGTGGCGTCGGGTCGTTCCTTCCCCGGCGCCGAAGCGCATTTTTGAGATGCGTCCGATCCGGTGGCTCCTCGAGCGCAGGACGGTCGTCATCTGTGCCGGCGGCGGTGGCATTCCGACCATGTACCAGCCGGGAGAGGAGCGCAAGCTGGTCGGCATCGAGGCGGTGATCGACAAGGACTTCTGCTCCGAGCTTCTGGCGCGCGAGGTGGATGCGGACCTCCTCGTCATGGTGACCGATACCGATGCGGTCTTCGTGAACTGGGGCAAGCGGGACGCCAAGGCCATCTTCAAGGCGTCGCCGAGAGCCATCGGCGAGCTGAGTTTCCCGGCGGGTTCCATGGGGCCCAAGGTTGAGGCGGCGTGCAAGTTTGCAATCGCCTCGGGCAAGACGGCGGCGATCGGCGCGCTGGCCGATCTGCCGGCGATTCTGGCGGGCGAGCGCGGCACTCTCATCAGCCAAGCCTTTGAGGGGATCTCGTACCATGGGCCATGGGCGCAGCGTTCTGCCGGGCAGCGGACGAGCGAGGCGGGCTGACATGACGCAGGAGCTTGTGCGGTATTCGCGGGTTCTGGAGATCGTCGGTGACATCCTGAAAGTCCAGGTGCCCGGCGCGCGCGACGGCGCCGGCGCGGCGGTCCGGTTCGGCGACCTCGCGGTTCTGACCGACACCGCTGGCGGCAGGTCACTGGCCCAGGTCATCGGCATCAACCGGGATGCGGTGTCGCTGCAGGTCTTCACGGGCACCAAGGGCATTGCCACCAGCGCGACGGTGACCTTTCTCGGCCATCCCATGCAGGTGGCCTACTCCGGAAATATCCTCGGCCGGGTGTTCGACGGCACCGGGGTGCCCATCGATGGCGGCCCGGATCTCTCCATGGAGCCTAAAGTCAGCATCGGCGGCCCGTCGGTCAATCCCTGCGAGCGCATCGTCCCGAAGAAGATGATCCGTACCAACGTGCCGATGATCGACGTCTTCAACTGCCTGGTCGAGAGCCAGAAGATCCCGATCTTCTCCGTCTCCGGAGAGCCCTTCAATCCGTTTCTGGCCCGCATCGGCATCCAGGCCGATGCGGACATCGTGGTGTTCGGGGGGCTCGGGCTGATCTTTGACGACTACTACGCCTTCCGGAAGACCTTCGAGGACGCCGGGGTATTCTCGCGCACCATCATGTTCGTCAACCAGGCCTCCGATCCGATCGTCGAGCGCCTCCTCGTGCCGGACATGGCGCTCGCCGTGGCGGAGCGCTTTGCCGTCGAGGAGGGCAAGCGGGTTCTCGTTCTCCTCACCGACATGACCGCCTATGCCGATGCCCTCAAGGAGGTCGGCATCGCCATGGAGCGGGTGCCGTCGAACCGCGGCTACATGGGCGACCTCTACTCGCAGCTCGCCCGCCGCTACGAGAAGGCCTGCGACTATGCGAAAGGCGGCTCGGTCACCCTGCTGACGGTGACGACGATGCCCGGCGACGACGTCACCCATCCGGTGCCGGACAACACCGGCTATATCACGGAGGGCCAGTTCTACCTGCACGACGGCCTGGTGGACCCCTTCGGATCCTTGTCGCGCCTCAAGCAGAACGTCATCGGGAAGGTGACGCGCGAGGACCACGGCCAGATCATGAATACCATGATCCGCTTCTATTCGGGCGGGCGCGACGCCGAGCAGAAGCAGGCGATGGCTTTCGAGCTTTCCGACTTCGACCACCAGCTGTTGAAGTTTGGCAAGCTCTTCAAGTCGCGCTTCATGGACATCAACGTGTCGATCCCCCTTGAGGAAGCACTCGATCTCTGCTGGCGGACGCTTGCCGAGTGCTTCAAGCCGGAACAGCTGCTCATGAAACAGGAGCTGGTCGAGAAATACTTCCCCAAGAACATTGAGGCCGCAGAGGAGTCGGCGGCGAGGACGAGGGATATCGCACAACCGGGGAGCAGGAGCGATGGCGCGGCTGCAGCTCAGTAAATCCTCCCTGTCACGCGAGCAGAGGAACCTGGCGACCTACCAGAAGTTCCTGCCGTCCCTCGACCTCAAGCGCCAACAACTGATGGCGGAGCGGGTCAAGGCGGAGCGGGCCCTGGCGGCAACGCGGCAGGCGATCGAGACCCTGAAGAGGCAGGTCGGCGAGAGACTGCGCATGCTGTCCAACCGCGACGTCGAGCTGACCGGGCTGGTCAAGCTCACGGAGGTGCGGTTGGGCAGTGAGAACGTCGTCGGCACCCGACTGCCGACCCTGGAGAGCATTCAGGTTGAGGTGCGGCCGTACGCGCTGCTGGGTAAGCCCCACTGGGTCGATGACGTCGCGTCGGTCCTGCACGAGATGCTGGAGTTGCGGGTGAGGGTTCAGGTCGAGGAGCGGCGGGTGGCTCTTCTCGGTGCCGCGGTGAAGACCATCACGCAGCGGGTCAACCTCTTCGATAAGGTGTTGATCCCGGACGCCCGCAAGAACATCAAGAAGATCAAGATCTTCCTCGCCGACGCCGAGAAGGCGGCCGTCGTGCGCTCGAAGATATCCAAGCGCAAGCACGCGGTGGAGGCGCAGGCATGAGCATCGCGCCCCTCAAGAAGGTGACCATCTGCGGCCTTGCGACGGAGAAGGGGCAGCTTCTGGCCGAGCTGCAGACGCTCGGCTGCATGCACCTTCTGCCGCTACGCCCGGCCCCCAAGGAAGTGGAGAACGTCGCCTCCCCGCGCGCCGAGGCGGCCTACAATGCGCTGCGATTCCTCAGCGACATGCCGCAGAAGCGGCGGCAGGTCACCCGCGACGCTTCGTTCGACGTCGACAGGCTGGTCAAGGAGGCGCTCGATGTGAAGCAGCGCCTGCGGGCGGCGACCGACCGGCGCGACTTTCTGGAACATCGCATCGCCGCCATCGCGCCTTGGGGGGACCTCCTGTTTCCGCCTGAGGAGAGCCTGGCCGGCTACCGGCTCTGGTTCTACACCCTGCCGCTCGGCGAGCTGAAGTGCCTGGAGCGGCTATCGTCGCCCTGGCAGATCCTGCGGCGCGACAACCGCTTCGCCTATGTCGTGCTCATCGCCAGGGAGGAGCCGGAGGGCGACCTCCTTCCGGTACCACGGACGCATACCGGCGCCTTGCCCGTCAGTGCGTTGAAAGCCCAGCTTGAGGACGCTGAGGTCGAGATCGAAGATCTCGTGGCTCAGCGGCTGGCGCTCACGCGCTTCATCTTCCTCCTGAGCGTCAATCTGGCTGAGGCGGAGAACCGCGCCTCTCTCAACTTCGCCGACCAGCAGACGCGCGACGAGGCGGGCATCGTGGCGGTCCAGGGCTGGGTGCCCGAGCACGCACTGCCTGCCCTCGAAGGGGCCGTGGCGCGGAAGGGTCTGGCCTTGCTGGTCGAGGCCCCGGGACCCGACGATGACCCGCCGACCCTGCTCGAGGAGCGACCGGAGATGGAGGCGGGGCTCGACCTGGCAATGTTCTATCAGGTGCCGAGCTACCGCAGCTGGGATCCGAGCCTCATCCTGGTGATCTCGTTCTCCGTCTTCTTCGCGATGATCCTGTCGGATGCCGGCTATGCGGCGGTCCTTCTGGCCGGCCTGTTGGCGTTCTGGAAGCGGTTGGGCAAGAGCGCAAAGGGCCGCTCCTACCGGCTGCTGGGTCTGATCCTCTGTGGCGCCTCTCTCGTCTGGGGCATCGTGGTCGGCAGCTATTTCGGCGTCGAGCCGCCGCCGGGCTCCCTCGCGGGGCGCGTCCATCTGCTGCATCTGA